>Ga0272446_1000086_pt1 | contig 121740 bp, 121 predicted proteins | sample YNPCB0061_FD_194587 | JGI IMG/M metagenome (GOLD analysis project Ga0272446, IMG submission 194587) | Hot spring microbial mat communities from Yellowstone National Park, WY, United States - YNP-CB-006-1 | ecosystem: Environmental > Aquatic > Thermal springs > Hot (42-90C) > Sediment | place...
TTGCCACAATGGTCTTAGAAATGCAGTGGTTCACCCATGCCTGAAAGCGTCTCTCCCTGCCAGATAGCCGTTTCACCAGTTCCCGACATCTACGCCTAGAACTGCGTGTGCCTTTACTAGCCTTGTGTTGGAGTACCGCCCTCAGTTTGGAGTAGTGGTCTCGTACCTTAGTTAACTGCTGTCCATGCCAGTTGTCTCCTTCCGATGTATGTGCAATGTCTGTCCTACCGAAGTCAACGCCCAAAACCCCATGTCCAGTCTGAGGTTCTGGCACTTCTTCCTTTACTTGGATGTGGATATAAAACTTACCATCTTTGCGTTTGCAGAGAGTGGCAGAAGTAGGCTTCTTGCCCTTGAGTTTTTCTATCTGGTAGTTACCCACCACTAAGGGAATGCGTTCCCGTCCGTTTAGGGTGGAGAGGCTAACGCATTGTTCTTTCGCTCTGTAGTCAAACAGGCGAGCATCATAATCCACAGAAGTAGCCCTGAATCCCTTAACCTTTCCCACCTTGCGGTTAGCGGCAACTCTGGCACAAGCCCTGACAGCCAAGTTAGCGGTTAAGCCGAATTGCTGTCGTACTGCTCTGTAAACTTCTTTCTGAATACGGTTCTTGTTAGTAATGCTGGGGCAAATGGTACTGTTGATGTATCTGCAAGCCTCAGCGAAGCCCTGCAGAACTTGGTCTAGCTTGACAATTTGCTCTGCAGTGGGATTTAGTTGACAGACAATGGTCAGTATTTGCTGTGGCATGAGTTCATTTTATGCGCCTAAATGGTACTATGGCAACTGAAGTTGCTAAAGAGGCTTTCCTCCCCGCACTGAAGTACGGGGAGGAAAGCCCTACCCGATGTGAACGTGAACGTGAAAAAGTTACTAGCGGCGCAGAACATCACCGGCAAACTACTGCTGGTGACCTCGGCCTACCACATGCCCCGCTCCGTCGCAATCTTTCGCAAACTTGGCCTAGAGGTCATTCCGGCACCCACTGACTATCGCTACCCCTCCATTGCCCGCTCATTGACATGGCAGAATCTCTTCTTGAGCCTCATTCCTACTCCCTATAATATGGACATCACTACCATAGCGCTGCGGGAATATCAGGGACTACTGATCTATCGTCTGCGGGGTTGGCTCTAAAGCTCTTTGGCCGCTAGAAACTGCTGAGAGGCCTCCACAAAGGCAGTCGTGGACTCGTAGGGCAGAACATTACGCCCCGGAATGACAACTCCTTCAGCATTCGGAAACGTTTCGGTGTAGAACTTCAGGCGATCTAGGGGTGAATCTGCAACGCCATCGCGACTAATACTAGAGGCCTGATTCCCCATGACCACCAAAACAGGCTGGTGTACATGCTTCATCGCACTGCGATAATCTTTGCGCCAAAACCCTGAAAGGAAGGAATACACCGCGTGGCGGCTGTCTAGGTTGGCACAGCCCGCTGCCAGCACCTGCAACCACTCAGAATCCACCGCGTCTGGCTGAGCAAACAGTTGATCAATGGAAAATTGGCGCAAGAAGCTTTCTTGGCGAGCATAGAGATAAAACCCCCAGCCCAAGGGAGAGTCAAAAAGATTCCAACGCACCTGTTGCCAGAAGCGATCGGTGTATTCGGTAATCAGTGACGCGGTTGGTGGCCCACTCAAGATCATCCCCCGTATGCGTTCAGGACACTGGCTCACTAGTTCCATGGCCACTGGAAACAGTGCCCCCTGCACCACTAGCACCACCACTTGGTCAATCACTGATTCAATAAAGAATTTTAACTGCGCTGCCCAGTCCTCAGGATAGTAGGCCACATGAGGCATAGCACTCTCGCCACAGCCGAGTAAATCTGGGACATACAAGGGGCGATCGCCCTCTTGCCAGGCGGCAATACACCGATCCCAAAAGCGCCCCGATAACCCCACCCCCACCGGATGAATGAACAGCAGCGGTGTTTGAGTTGCAGTGGCGGGGGCAAACCGATAGGCACAGGAGAACCCTTGCCAGTCATAGGTTTTCGTTGGTAGTGGCTGCATCATTGGCCTCTTGCAGGGGAGTTTAAGAAACGTAACTGAGCCAACCATTTGAATGGTGGCAGTGTTACCCAACCTTACAATATGGCCAATTCCTGATAGTTGGTAGTAATTTTAACCAAACTTTTCCCTGTACTTAACCTGATTTCTAAGACAAGGTGATTATTCTGACCAATGAAGGGTGTGAAAGGTTCAGCCATTGCGAATGCCTTCGCAAACATGTTGCGGCCACACCCAGCCTAGATGCTATATTGTATGTCTGAATCTATCGTTGTTTACTCCGCTAGGGAACATCATCATGTTCACATCTGCAAAAACCTATGCCCGTCTAGGGGTTCTGGCAGCTGTCACTGCTCTCTCGGCCAGCCTCATGCCCCATGCCCTCTCCCAAGGCACGCCTACCGTACGCATTGATGGCTCGAGTACCGTCTTTCCAGTTACAGAAGCTGCTGCCGAAGCGTTCCAAAAAGCCCAAGGGGGTAAGGTACGAGTCACCGTTGGTGTGTCTGGTACAGGTGGTGGTTTCAAGAAGTTCTGCCGTGGTGAAACAGATATTTCCAATGCATCGCGCCCCATCTTGGCAAAAGAAATTGCTGATTGTAAAGCAGCGGGGATTAGCTTTATCGAATTGCCTATTGGCTACGATGCCCTCACTGTTGTTGTCAACCCTCAAAATACATGGGCAACAAACTTAACGGTTGATGAGCTGAAAAAAATCTGGTCTCCCGACTCCAAGATCAATAACTGGAGCCAAGTGCGTCAGGGATTCCCCAACGTTCCTCTGAAGCTGTTTGGTGCTGGGGCTGATTCAGGTACCTTTGACTACTTTACTGAGGCCATCAACGGCAAAGCCAAAGTGAGCCGTAAGGACTATACGGCCAGTGAAGACGATAACGTCTTAGTGCAAGGGGTGTCTCGGGAGCGCGGTGCCCTTGGGTATTTTGGCTATGCTTACTACGCCGAAAACCGTAACCGCCTTAAAGCGGTAGCCATCGACAATGGCAAAGGGCCTGTACTTCCTTCGGAACAAACCGTGCTCAATGGTACCTATCAGCCCCTCTCTCGCCCTATTTTCATTTACGTTAACTCGCGATCTGCGCAACGCCCCGAAGTCAAGCAATTTGTGACCTATTACTTGAATAATGCACCTGCACTAGTGAAGAAAGTGCGGTATGTTCCCCTGCCTACTAGTGCTTACAAAACCATTCTGGCCAACTTTAACAAAAACCGGGTTGGTACTGTCTTTGGTGGGAAAGAGGCGGTTGGGCTGACCATCAACCAACTACTGAAAATGACCCCTCAGTAAGTTCTGGTTCTTCTTTTTACAGGGTGGAGGTAAACGCTAGGCCTGCACCCTTTTAACTTTTTTTGGTTGGACGCGCACTGATGGTAGAACAACCCTTCCCCTCTACAAATAAGGTTCCCCTTACCCTGCCCTCCCGCACTATTAGGCTTTGGCGAGAACGGATTATTGCCACCGTGCTGTTTTTAGCAGCCATCTCTTCGGTGATCACTACCCTCGTGATCGTTTACATTTTGTTTGCAGAAACAATGATCTTTTTTGAAAAAGTGATGGAGGAGCACCAAGAGTCCCTTCTTGCAGCATTAGTGGAGTTTTTCACGGGGACTGAATGGTCACCCCTGATTCAGCCCATTAGCATTGGCATTTTGCCGCTGCTCTCGGGCACCTTTACCACTTGTGTGGTGGGCAGTTGCGTCGCTATCCCCTTTGGTACCATTGCCGCCATCTACTTAAGTGAATTTGCCCCTGCTAAAGTAAGGGAGTTCCTCAAGCCGGTTCTGGAAATTCTAGCAGGGGTGCCCACTGTAGTCTATGGCTATTTTGCTCTCCTGTTTGTTACGCCCGTGCTGCAAAAAATCATCCTAGGGGTGCAGCAGTTCCTTGCTCCTGGTAAGGAGTCTTGGGAATACTTTGAGCTACCGGGCTTTAATATGCTGGGAGCCGGTATTGTTGTAGGGCTGATGATTGTTCCTTACATTACTAGCTTGGCGGAGGATGCACTGCGAGCCGTGCCCGTACATCTACGGGAAGGCTCGTACGCGATGGGGGCAACCCGCTTGCAAACTGCCATTAAGGTTCTCATGCCTGCTGCTACCTCCGGGATTGTTGCCGCCTATATTTTGGCCTTGTCGCGGGCGGTGGGCGAAACAATGATTGTTGCCATTGCCGCTGGGTTGCAGCCAAAGCTAACATTTAATCCGTTAGAGGGGGCTGCGACCACAACCGCCTACATTGTGTCGGTGAGTTTAGGCGATTTACCCCACGGCTCCCTAGAATACCAGTCGATTTTTGCTGCTGGAATCATGCTCTTTGTGGCAACCTTGATTTTGAATGTTGCGGGGTACTTTATTAGTCGCCGCTATCGGGAGGTGTACTAGATGCCCAATCATTTTAGTCATCCGGCAGCAATTTTGCGCTCCATCCAAGTCCGTAAGCGCTGGGAAAAGGTGTTTATTGCCGTGGGTGTCTTTTCTCTGTTTATAGCACTGGCAACCCTTGTACTCTTGGTCTCGGATCTACTGATTCGCGGCTGGCCAATGTTAAATTGGCGGTTTTTTACGTCTCCTCCCAGTAGCGATCCTGAAGAGGCGGGGATTTCAATTGCGTGGGTGGGCAGCCTACTGGTCATTCTTGTCACTGCCTTCGTGGCGGTTCCCCTTGGCATTGCAGCAGGAATTTACCTTGAGGAGTACGCCCCCAAAAATTGGCTGTTGGACTTTATTGAGATCAACATCACTAATTTAGCAGGCGTTCCTTCAATTACTTACGGCTTGCTGGCGCTAGGCTTTTTTGTCTATATCCTCAACTGGGGGGAAAGTATTCTTACCGCAGGCTTTACGTTGGCATTGCTGATTTTACCGATTGTGATTGTAACGACTCGGGAATCGTTGCGAGCCATTCCCCAAGGCATCCGTGAAGCGGCCTATGCCGTCGGTGCCAGTCGTTGGCAAGTGATTGCGGATCATGTGCTGCCCTATTCGATGGGGGGTATTCTCACTGGCATTATTGTGGGTATTTCCCGGGCAATTGGCGAAACTGCACCGCTCATTACCATTGGTGCATTGACGTTTATTACATTTCTGCCGGACTCACCGCTAACGACTCAGTTTCCCTTTATTTCGTTTAACTGGGTATGGGCACCTTTTACGGTGTTACCCATTCAAATGTTCAATTGGGTGTCCCGACCTCAAGATGCATTTCAGATCAATGCCGCAGCGGCAGGGATTGTGCTGTTGGTTCTCACGCTTGGTGTCAATGCTTTGGCAATTTATCTGCGTTATCGTTTTCGGAAAAGTATTAAATGGTAAACCCTAACGATTCTGTTACCTCAACAACAAATCCGCCATTGCAAACTCTTGCTGAAGTGCGGAATTTAAACTTTTACTATGGGAATAAATTGGCACTAAAATCAATCAATTTGCTGGTTTATGAAAAAAAAGTAACGGCCTTGATTGGTCCATCGGGCTGTGGCAAAACTACGCTGCTGCGCTGTTTTAACCGGATGCATGATCTCTATCCCGGTAACCGCTATGAGGGAGATATTCTTTTGGGGCATGAGTCGCCCCGCAATCTCCTCAAAATGGATGCCATTGAAGTGCGGATGCAGATTGGCATGGTTTTTCAAAAGCCAAATCCGTTTCCGAAGTCTATTTATGACAATATTGCCTACGGTTTGCGGGTGCGCGGTATTAACAATCGGGCTGTGTTGGATGAGGTGGTAGAGCGATCGCTGCGGAGTGCGGCATTGTGGGATGAAGTGAAGGATCGTCTCAAGGAGTCAGGAACGTCGCTCTCGGGAGGACAGCAGCAGCGTCTGTGTATTGCCCGTGCGCTAGCAACGGATCCGGCCATCATTTTGTTTGATGAGCCAACATCCGCCTTAGACCCCATTGCCACAGTCAGTATTGAGGAGCTGATTACGGAACTTAAACATCAGGTGACAATACTGATTGTAACCCACAATATGCAACAGGCCAGTCGTGTGTCGGAATATACGGCTTTTATGTATTTGGGGGAGATCGTGGAGTACAATCCGACGGCAGTGATCTTCAATAATCCTCAGGAGCAAAAAACCGCAGATTATGTCAGTGGTCGCTTTGGCTAGGCGGCAGCGGCTGTTTGGTCTTAGGCCACCTGAGGATCTGGCCTAAAATGTAACCGCAATCACTGATTCACGGCTAGGCTACGGTTAATTATTTAGATCAGATTATTTTATTATTTTAGGGAGAATTAGCCGTGACGGCTGCTGGTGTTGTTGTGGGTTGCGATCGCCTGCCATCGGCTCAGGAGATTGCCCAAGCCTTGGCGCTGCGTCTTGCTCCCCAAGCCACCAGTGTGCGTGTTGCATACGCTCAAGATGGTTGGAACATTCTCCTTGAAGCAGAGCAGATTCCTGATCAGCGTAGCTGCCTTGATGCTCTCGGGGATTTGCTTACTAGTCCTCTGCTGCAACCCATTGATGTCTATGGGCGGCAACTGGGGGGTAGCCAGCCCGGTTGGGGAGTACGCTTACGTCCAAAGGATGTGCCAGCGCCCGAGCAGGTTGGGCAGAGGAGCGATCGCCCCTACCGCACGGAGCCACTGCTGTTGGCTGCGGGGGTTGCCATTTTATTCAGTGTGGGAGCCGGATTACACTGGCAGTCTCCCAGCGTTTGGCTAGAGGCCGCACCCGCCGCCAGTCCGGCTCAAGTGCGTTCAGTGATTTTGAATGCTGCTGCTACACTTGCGCCAGCCACTCCACCCCTGTTTCGCTATGTACCGCCGGAGTCGTTTCGCGGTCGGGTCTTTAATTCTGTGCCCCTTGCCGCTGGCCAAAAGCTGATTGCCTTAACCTTTGATGATGGGCCTGATCCGATTTATACGACTCAAGTGCTAGATATTCTGGCAAAGGAAAATATCAAAGCCTCCTTTTTTGCGATCGCCAGTGCGGTTGCAGCGTATCCGGAATTGGCACAGCAGATTGTGCAGGAGGGACATACCTTAGCCAATCATTCGTGGTCGCACCGCTATCATAACTACACGCCTAGCGCCGCCATGCGGGAAGTTGACCACACCCAGCAGTACATTGAGCAGGTGACTGGCGTAAATATCAAACTATTTCGGCCGCCGGGGGGGCGCTTAAATAATGGGCTAGCGAGTCGAGCCACCCAGCAGGGGTATGGGGTGGTGATGTGGTCTGTGGATCCACAGGATTGGCTACCGGGCCAAACCAGTGAACAGATTGCTACTAGCGTTATTCGTCAGGCGCATCCGGGGGGAATTGTCTTGCTCCACGATGGCGGGGGCAACCGTGCGGCAACGGTGGCGGCCTTGCCCAAAATGATTCAAGACTTACGCGCCAAGGGTTACGAATTCGTCACCCTGCCCGAGTTGCTACAGGCCAGTGACCCCAGTGGGGAGCTACACCACCCCGAATGGTTAACCATTCAGGAAACGGCACAGTTAGAGGTTTTGGTCGCTAAGCTAGAGGCGCGCTGTCAGGCGCTGCGGGCAGAGTTGATCGCCAGCAGCCCGCTGGAACCCGCGCAACGGCATCAGATTGCTGCCGCCCTCAAAGAGCAACAGCAAGCGTTATCGTGGGTGCAACAGCGGCTTGCCTTTGAAATCATTGCGGAAAATCGTTATCAAGCAGCATTCGCTATGGGTCAGCAGGCACTGACTGCGGCGAAGGCACAAGAGTGGGCGGTGGTAACTCACCAATTGCAAGGGGCGATCGCCGAATTAGAGCGTATTTCTGAGCGCTCGTTTGTTTATCCCCTCGCCCAAGTGAAGCAACGCGAGTACAAACGGCTCTTAGATCGCACTCCCAATGTGACATCCTCCCGACGCTGACCCTACGGGTACAGCGCGGGACGTATCGCTCCCCGAACCACTCATTAGTTAAAAACCTAAAATAATAGGCAAGTGTCAATTGTCTGTGGGAAAGGCCAAGTTTGTAGCATAATTGTACCTGTTCGCCTCACGCCCTAGCCAATGAGTGTAAGGGGTGTGGCGGCAGTGCTAAGGCAAGGCTCAAATTCTTAGGGAGTTCCATGGGGCGTACGATTGTCATTACCTCTGGCAAGGGGGGCGTGGGTAAAACCACGACCAGTGCCAACATTGGTATGGCCTTAGCCAAGTTGGGGCGATCGGTGGTACTCATCGATGCTGACTTTGGTTTACGGAACTTAGATTTGCTCCTGGGGCTGGAAAACCGAGTTGTCTATACGGCCATTGATGTGTTGACGGGTCAGTGCCGTCTAGATCAAGCCTTGGTAAGGGATAAGCGTCTGAATAAACTGGCATTACTCCCCGCTGCCCAAAGCCGCAATAAAGATGCCATCACTCCCGATCAAATGCGGCAGTTAGCTACGGCGCTAGCTAAGCACTATGACTATGTGCTAATTGACTGCCCAGCGGGTATTGAAGGTGGCTTTCGCAATGCCATTACCCCAGCCCAGGAAGCCCTAGTGGTGACCACCCCGGAAATTGCAGCGGTGCGGGATGCCGATCGCGTGATTGGCTTACTGGAAGCCTACCGTATTCGTAAAAGTCATTTGATTTTGAACCGGTTGCGACCTGCGATGGTGGCGGCCAACGATATGATGTCAGTGGAAGATGTGCAAGAGATTCTTTCAATTCCGCTGCTGGGGATTGTCCCCGAAGACGAAAAGGTGATTGTCTCCACCAATAAGGGAGAGCCGCTGGTGCTGGCTGACCCACCATCCTTAGCTGCACAGGCATTTTTGAATATTGCCCGTCGTTTGGAAGGGGAGACCGTTGAATTTTTAGATCTCCATGCTGCTACCGGCGGACTTTTTAAGCGCATTCGCCGTTTCTTTGGGGCAAAGGGATGATTAGTGAACTGCTGGAGCGGCTGTTTACACACACGCCCCCCAGTCGCACCACTGCCAAGGAGCGGTTAAAGCTAGTGCTGGCTCATGATCGCACTGCCTTGACCCCTGACATTTTAGAAAATTTGCGTCGCGATATTCTGGAGGTGGTCTCCCGCTATGTGGAGTTAGAAACCGATGGGTTAGAGGTTTCGCTGGAATCGGATCAACGCACAACGGCTCTAATTGCAAACCTACCCATTAAGCGCCTTAAGGTGGCCGAACCAGAACCACTTCAGGACATTGATCAGACACCGCATTCTCAGGAGGCGGATTCCAATTGAGTGCATTAACAGTCGGTTTAGGGGCGATCGCCACCGTCGCGATCGCACTACAGGCACCATGGGTAGCAATTTTATTGGCGCGGTTATGGGCTGGGTTAAAACGACCTCAACCCTTACAACCTCAGCCGTCTTGTTTAGCCAATCTGGGGACAGTAACCATTGTCGTGCCCACTCTCAATGAGGCTCAGCGCTTACAACCGTGCTTGGAGGGGTTGATGCGCCAAGGCTACGAGGTTCGCGAAATCCTGATTGTGGATAGTCACTCCCGCGATGGCACTGCCGATATGGTGCGAGCAGCACAGCAGCGAGATCCGCGCCTGCGCCTAGAGTTTGATCCGCCGCTTCCGAAGGGATGGGTGGGGCGGCCTTGGGCATTGCACACCGGCTTTTGTCGCGCTCATCCTCAGAGCCAGTGGATTTTGGGAATTGATGCCGATACGCAACCTCAGCCCGGTTTAGTGGCCAGTCTGTTGTACACAGCAGCAGCCGATGAGCTGGATGTGGTCTCTCTCTCGCCGCAGTTTATCCTCAAATCGGCGGGGGAATGGTGGCTGCAACCGGCGCTACTGATGACGCTCATCTACCGCTTTGGGGCAGCGCGAGTGGTAGAGTCCCAGCCGGAGCGCATTCTTGCCAATGGCCAGTGTTTGCTGATTCGCCGGTCTCTTCTCGAGCAACTGCAAGGCTACAGTGCGGCACGTTCCTCGTTTTGCGATGATGTGACCTTGGTGCGCACTGCGGCGGCACGGGGGGCGCGGGTTGGCTTTCGAGATGGTTCACGGCTGCTCAAGGTGCGGATGTACGAGGGGATGGCGGAAACTTGGCGGGAGTGGGGGCGATCGCTGGATTTGAAGGATGCAACTCCCGTAGCCCAAGTATGGGGGGATGTCTATTTTCTCTGGGCGGTACAAGGATTGCCGTTGCCCCTATTCTTGCTGACCCTTGCGGGGTTAACAGCGGCTCCCCCTCTGTTGCCTATGCAACTGGCCATGCTCTTGAACGGGGGGCTGCTGCTGATTCGCATGGCGATGATGGTGGCGATCGCGCCGGTGTATGATTGGCACCACAGACAAGGATCCGCGTTCTTTTGGCTGTCGCCTTTTGCTGATTTCCTTGCGGTTTGGCGCATTAGCCTCTCCTCTGGGCAGCGCCCCAAACAGTGGCGAGGCCGCCAGTACAGCGCTGTGTAACAGGTTGTAATCTCCTTAATTCCGATCAAGAAGTAGGATATACTAGCCACTAGGCAACACTGCTCTTGATTGTGTCGTGCGAGTCCAACTTTCCTGTGGAACTGTCTGCCAAAAGTGAGTATGCACTCCTTGCCTTACTAGAAATGTCGGCGGCTTACGATCAAGGAGAGCCATTACAAATCCGCCAAATTGCTGCCCTGCACATGATTCCCGATCGCTATCTTGAACAACTGATGGCCACCCTACGGCGTAAAGGATTAGTTCGTAGCCAACGCGGGGCAAGGGGGGGCTATTTACTGGCTAAACCGCCATGGCAAATCTCAATTTTAGAGGTACTCAACTGTATTGAGGGGATTGATTCTAAACTGGCGGAAAAGCGTCCAGACAAGGATGATCTTGCCCGTAACCTCATCCGTTCGGTGTGGCTAGAGGCCTGCAATGCTGCCAATGCCATTCTGGCAACGCACACCCTCCAAGACCTGTGCGATCGCCGCCGTGCCTATCAACACGTTGATGTCATGTACTACATCTAAGTCTAGGAGCACTTAAGGATGAACATTGCCCCCAATATTACTGCATTGATTGGCCGCACTCCTTTAGTGCGCTTAAATCGGATTCCTGCGGCGGAAGGTTGTGTGGCACAGATTGTGGTCAAACTGGAAAGCATGAACCCTGCAGCTTCCGTGAAGGATCGCATTGGCTTGAGTATGATTGCCGAGGCAGAGGCAGCGGGGTTAATTACTGCCGGTAAAACCGTTTTAGTGGAGCCAACCTCTGGCAATACTGGAATTGCCTTGGCCATGGTGGCTGCCGCCAAGGGCTATCGCTTAATTTTAACCATGCCGGAAACCATGAGTGCTGAGCGCCGTGCAATGCTACGAGCCTACGGTGCAGAGCTAGATCTCACCCCCGGTACAGAAGGGATGAGTGGCGCGATTCGCCGTGCCGAGGAAATTGTGGCCTCCCTTGAGGATGCCTTTATGCTGCAACAATTCAAAAATCCTGCCAATCCCAAAATTCACCGCGAAACGACTGCCTTAGAAATTTGGGAAGACACTGACGGGCAGGTCGATATTCTCATTAGTGGGGTAGGGACAGGCGGCACCATTACCGGGGTTGCGGAGGTGATTAAGGCAAAGAAGCCGAGTTTTCAGGCGATCGCCGTTGAACCCAGCAATAGTCCGGTACTCTCAGGCGGTAAACCTGGCCCCCATAAAATTCAAGGCATTGGTGCCGGCTTTATTCCCCCTGTCCTCAAACTTGAGCTTATTGATGAGGTCATCACCGTCTCTGACGATCAGGCCATTCATTTTGGTCGTCGCCTTGCCCGCGAAGAGGGGCTGCTCTCAGGAATTTCTAGCGGTGCGGCGTTGTGTGCGGCCATCCAAGTGGGCAAACGCCCAGAAAACGAGGGCAAGCTGATTGTGATGGTGCAACCCAGCTTTGGCGAGCGCTACCTGACCACACCGCTGTTCCAAGAAGCCTTGCCACTCACGCCGAGCTATTTGCAGAACTAGGCCAAATTTAGTCCAGCGTTTTTGCTGAGTACCTAAAAACCCTCTTGGGATGAGCGTTTGAAAATTTTGCTCTATTGCGTGCCCAGCAAACATTCTTGCGACTCATCTCCGGCGCTATGGGTAGGCAGTCATATTCAACCGGGACGTGGTTCCTGCTTGGGGGCACGTCACATAGGGGCTAGGTCTGCCGCCAATTCGCCACACCGAAATATAGCGATTATTGCGGACAAACTGGATGCTAACCTCACCGATACAGCCAAAATTACCCCCCTCATCGCGATCGCTAAACCATCCCCTCACCAAACTATTGCTCACATCGGTTACAGTAATGACACCGTTATGGCGACGGCCATTAACCTGTGTGGTGTACTCAATCACATCCCCAGGGAAGTGGTTAAATTGGTAGCCATAGATCCGGGTTAGGCCACTATCTGAAACTAGGGTCTCGGCAGCCGCAGGTAACGCAGCAGCCATGGTTAGCAGTAACCCTCCGAAAACACTCCATCGGTATTGCATAGGCATAACTCCTCCATCAACCACGATTGATGAATCTTGACGAATCTGGAGATCCTTGAATTCCTTATTTTCTATTGTCGATTTTTAGATTGAGTGTGTGCCTGAAACGTGAAGGAATTGGCTGAAAAATTTTGGATTTCTTATCCATATGAGTGCTCAGACTGAGGTTGGCTCCTCAGCCACAGGGCGTTCAAATACCTGCTTAGCCACTTGGGCGCATTGATAGACGTAGGCCGCATCAATAGCACCCCCCACCAACCCACTCACCACAGGGACAACAGTGGTCACGCTGAAGACTCCTTTTTGAGCGCCCACTGTGAACAGGCGGTAGCCTAAGTGCTGATTGATCTGCCGTAATAGGTGTGCTGGTAGTTGATTGAGCAAATGGACACTCACACGGTCCGAAACCTCTAAACCAGCTTTTTTTAGCATCTGGGTGGCGCTCCCCCCCAATAAAGTCAGCAAAATCAGCGATCGCACCGCTGCGCTGTTGACATCGTATCCCTGCACTATGGCGATCGCCGCCGCTGTATTGGCCCCCAGCAAATAGGTTGCCGCCAAACTGGTACTGATGCCCACTATGCTCAGAAGTCCCATTGGTAAGGCCGCCAACATCCCTAAACCAGCAGCATGGCCGGTTCGCCACCAAATAATTGTTTCAATGGCTTGGGCGCGATCGCCCGTTGCCTCCCTCAGTGCCTCTGCGGCGACCTGTTCCGCCGCTGGCAAGCCCCCTGCCCCCGCCACCGCCTGTGCCAGCAACCAATCCAAAAACAGCGTCCACCATTGCTCTGGATTCAGCAAGTTTGCAGGATTCACCCATTCACCTCGACAATGATCCCGTTGAGAAATTCTGGTAGCTGTGAACTACCGCTATTGAATCAACGATGACAATAGCAGCTTCCTACCCAACACATTGCCCAACCATAGATTTCTTGCGGCCTCTACAATAATTAGATCTTAAAAAACTAGATCTTACATCTGGGCGATAGGCGTTGCCCCGCGTCCCGCAGATCAACAGGCGTAGTTCCTCATCTCTGAGGTTGATAGCTGCATTATCGCCTTGGCTAGGCAACGGTTGTTGACCATGCCTTTAACGTTAAGATTTTCGACACAAATGAGTTGGTTTTCGTCAACTGTCCTACGCGATAGCTTGTGCAGAAAATCTGCCCAACAACGCGCAATCTTGCGGTCATATGCTAAAGCGATTTGTCCATTCTAAGCCCCTGAGAGAACAAGCACTTATTCTTACATAAGATAAATAGACTTATAAATAAACTAAAAATAAGTCTTAAAATCCAATATAAGATATTCTTCTCACGGAGTGGTTGTAGGTTAAAAGCTAAACCTATTAGGAAGAAGAGGCGCAACACAGGGATACGCCTAGCAGAACAATTATGGCCTGCTCCCTGAAGGGTAGAAATGCCTAGAGAGCCGTTAGTGCCATAGAGAACAACTGCGATAGAATAAGGGCTGACCTGGTTTGTAGGACATCAGCCAATGGATATTATTAGCTTGGGTTGGATAGGCATTCTCAGCGTTTTTACCCTCTCCATTGCCTTTGTGGTTTGGGGTCGCCACGGCATGTAGCCCATCAGAGTCCGGGAGTATGGATCTTTCAGTCTCTCTAGCAGATGTTTTCGTTCTGATTGCGTTGCTCTTGCTCATCGTCGTCAGTGGCGGTATTGGCTATCTCACCTATGCTGAATGGCGCGATCGCCGCCGCTACCGCGCAGAGCAGCAGGAACAACGGCGGGGGCGCAAGCGCTAATGGTCCCTCCCTTACAGGTGTTGGGCGATCGCCTTCTAAGTGCCCTCCAAAAGGTTGTGGATCTGCCCCACTACCCACAGCCCCTGGTGGTACCCGCCACTCAAGCCAAGTTTGGGGACTATCAATCAAATGTGTGCCTCACCTTAGCCAAACAGGTAGGACAGTCCCCCCGAGACCTTGCGGCGGCAGTTGTGGCGGCTCTAGACATTAATGATCTGTGTGAACCCGTTGAAATTGCAGGCGCTGGTTTTCTTAACTTTCGCCTCAAGCCTGAATTTTTAGCCCAAGCGCTCCAAGCTGCCTTGGGGAGCGATCGCCTTGGCATTGCCCGAACTCAGCACCCCCGCCGGGTCGTGGTGGATTTTTCCAGCCCCAACATTGCCAAAGAAATGCACGTTGGGCATTTACGCTCAACCATCATTGGGGATTGTATTGCGCGTATCCTTGAGTTTCAGGGGCACGATGTTCTGCGGCTGAACCACGTTGGTGACTGGGGCACTCAATTTGGGATGCTCATTGCCTACCTAGATGAGGTGTATCCCGATGCCCTGACCAAGGCCGATGCCTTGGATTTAGGAGACTTAGTCACCTTCTATAAACAGGCCAAGCAGCGCTTTGACACCGATCCTGAATTTCAGCAAAACGCCCGGCAGCAGGTCGTTGCCCTCCAACAAGGAGACGAACACAGTCGCCGCGCTTGGCAACTCCTGTGCAATCAATCGCGACGGGAATTTCAGAAAATCTATGACCTCCTCGATATTGACATTACAGAGCGAGGGGAGTCCTTTTACAATCCCTACTTGCCTGCTGTTATTGAAGACTTAGCCGCCCAAGGACTCTTAGTCGAAGACCAAGGGGCAAAAGTCGTCTTCCTCGAAGGCTTTACCAACAAAGAAGGGCAGCCCCAGCCGCTAATTATTCAAAAATCCGATGGCGGCTACAACTATGCCACCACCGACCTTGCTGCCCTACGTTACCGCATTCAGCAGGATCAAGCAGACTGGCTTATTTACGTTACCGATGTTGGCCAAAGCAACCATTTTGCGCAGTTCTTTCAGGTGGCTGAGCGGGCAGGTTGGGTTCCCCCTAACGTTACCCTAACCCATGTTCCCTTTGGGCTTGTGCTAGGCGAAGATGGTAAACGCCTCAAGACCCGCTCCGGAGAGACCATTCGCCTGATTGATTTACTCACAGAGGCGATCGCCCGCAGTCGCAGCGACCTAGAGCAACGCCTTGCCACAGAAGAGCGTCAAGAGTCCCCAGAGTTCATTAACACCGTCGCTAAGGTTATTGGCATTGGTGCAGTCAAATACGCAGACCTGAGCCAAAACCGCAATAGCAACTATGTGTTTAGCTACGATAAGATGCTATCGCTGCAAGGGAATACTGCCCCCTATCTAATCTATGCCTACGTCCGGGTTCAAGGGCTAACTCGGCGCGGCAACATTGACTGGGGTCTGCTCTCTGAGAATGTCCCAATCCATATTGAAGAGGATAGTGAACAGGCACTGGCAAAACACTTGGTGCAATTCGAGGAAACCCTAGATCTGGTTATGGCAGAATTATTGCCCAATCGATTGTGTCAATATTTATTTGAACTGAGCCAGCGTTTTAACCAGTTCTACGATCGCTGTCCTATTTTGACGGCTCCTGCACCCCTCAAGCAGTCCCGCCTTGCCCTCGCCTATCTAACCGCAAGTACCCTCAAGCTAGGCCTCTCGTTGTTGGGTATTCGTGTCTTAGATCGAATTTAGCCCGATGTTACAAGGGTCGGTTTACTTGAGTAGAGTTTGTTGGCAACTTTGGCACAGCCCAAAGAATTCAAGGGTATGGTAAAAAATCTCAAAGTTGTGCGATTGGCGCAGTTCGGCTTCAAGGTGCTGAACCGGACAACTATCAATCGTCACCGATACGCCACAGTGCAGACAAGTAAGATAGTGTTGATCCTGCTGTACTAAGTTATAAACTAACTCTCCCGTAGCTAAGGGGCGCGCTTGCACCACACCATTGACCTTTAAGGCATCTAGAGTACGATAAACCGTTGCTAGCCCAAGGGGAGTTTGTCGTTGGCGGAGTTCAAGATAAAGTTCCTGAGCCGAGAGCGATCGCCCACTGGCTTTGAGTGCTTCAAGGACAATAGATTGACTACGAGTACGGCGCGGCGGCATAACATTGATGAAACCTCACCTTCGATTGTAGGGGAAAGTGACATCCCCACTAGGGGGATTGGCCACTCCTGTAGCGTAGGCACCCTCTTGCCTACCCCAGACCTAACGGTATCAGCACCTACCTCACTGCAGGGCTACTAAAAGCTCCCTGCTTTAGCTGGGAGTAGTTTACGTCTCATATCTTGAGCTGCGGGAGCGCACCAGCAATAGGCTACTTGGAGGCTTCCTTAACAGCGCGGCGAAACCCTAGGGCAACTAAGATATTTGCAACGGTCAAGAAAGCCTCTGCTCCCCCGTGTAGGGTGTCCACATTGGCCAAGGAGGTGCCGTAGGCGTGCTGGGCATAGAGGCCTGCGGGAATGGTGACTGCCACAAACACCAAGGTGCTATAAAAGCCAATTAAGGCCAAGCGGGGGGTTCTGGGGTTACGGGTGAGGAAAAACAAAAACCCCAGATAGGGCAACAACGAGAGAGCAAAGAAGCTATTGGTCAGCATTAGCGCCGTGCCAGTTTTTTACTCATCTTCCGCAGGCGAATCGATTGGGGGGTGACCTCCACCAGTTCGTCGGCACCAATGTACTCAAGGGCACGCTCAAGGCTCATGTCCACCGGAGATTGCAGTTGTACCAGTTCATCGCCGGTGGAGGAACGGAAGTTGGTGAGTTGTTTGGCTTTACAGACGTTAATTTCTAGGTCTTGGGGGCGGTTGTGCTCACCTACAATCATCCCTTTGTACACTTTGGTACCTGGGGTAATGAAAAAGACCCCGCGATCTTCTGCATTTTTGAGGGCATAGAAGGTAGCGGTGCCTTCTTCAAAGGCAATTAAGACCCCATTGCGGCGGGCGCTAATCTCACCAGCAAGAGGGCGGTAGTCTAAAAAGCTATGGTTCATGATCCCTTCGCCACGGGTGAGGCGCATGAATTCACCGCGGAAGCCCACTAGCCCGCGGGCTGGAATGATAAATTCCAGTTGAGTGCGGCCATTGCCCCCCACTTGCATATCCTGCATTTCACCCCGCCGTTGGCCAAGCCGCTCAATACAACCGCCGACGGCTTCGTCAGGGACATCCAGCACAAGGCATTCGTAGGGTTCGCAGGGCTGACCATTTACTTCCCGGTAGATGACTTGGGGCTGGGAGACTTGGAACTCGTAGCCTTCACGGCGCATGGTTTCAATTAAAATACCTAGGTGCAATTCGCCGCGACCAGAGACGGCAAAGCGGTCTGGAGAGTCGGTCTCTTCGACCCGTAGTGCCACGTTGGTTTCTAGTTCCCGATAGAGGCGATCGCGCAGTTGGCGGGAGGTAACAAAGGTGCCTTCCTGACCGGCAAAGGGGGAGTCATTAACCGCAAAGGTCATTTGTAGGGTCGGTTCATCGACTTTGATGAGGGGCAATGCCTGCGGCTCGTTGGGGCAGGTAATTGTTTCGCCAATATTGGCATCACTAAAGCCGGCGATTGCCACGATGTTGCCCGCACTGGCGGAGGTCAATTCCACTCGCTTTAAGCCCTCAAACCCGAGGAGCTTGGTGACTTTGGCCTTGACAATTTGACCATTATCCTTAACTAAGGCGGCCTGCTGCCCCACCTGCACCGTACCGTTATGGATTTTGCCAATGACAATTCGCCCTAAGTAATCAGAGTAGTCAAGGGTGGTGACCTGAAGTTGTAGGGGGGCATCGGGATTTCCCACTGGGGGTGGAATATGGCGGACGATCGCCTCGAAAAGGGGCTGCATATCGTTGCCGTCCTCGTCGAGATCAGTTTTGGCGTAGCCCGCTAGCCCCGATGCAAAGAGGTAGGGAAACTCGCACTGATCGTCGTCGGCACCCAGTTCAATAAATAAATCCAGTACTTTATCGATGGCTTTATAGGGGTCGGCTTGGGGGCGATCGATTTTGTTGACCACCACAATAGGGCGCAACCCCTTTTCTAAGGCTTTTTTGAGCACAAAGCGGGTTTGGGGCATCGGCCCCTCATTGGCATCCACAATCAGCAGACAGCCTTCCACCATCCCCAGTACCCGCTCCACTTCACCGCCAAAGTCGGCGTGCCCGGGAGTATCGACGATATTGATGGTTAACTCCTTGTAGCGCACAGCGGTATTTTTCGCCAAAATGGTGATACCGCGTTCCCGCTCAAGATCGTTGGAATCCATGACGCAATCGGGAATATCCTCGCCCTCACGAAACGTACCGGACTGCCGTAGGAGGGCATCGACCAAGGTGGTTTTGCCATGGTCAACGTGGGCAATAATGGCAACATTGCGAATGGGCAGACTCATAGACTATTCCCGCAGATTTTGTAATACAACGTCGAGGAGTGTGACAAACCGTTACAATCTTAGCTCAATCTGGTAATAGGCAGCGGGATACCTAATTGGTGGAGGGGCAAAGCAAACCCCGTGGTCACCAGATAGACCTCCGTCATCAGCGGGCGCAACTGCTGGCACAACTCACCGAGGCGGTCTCGAAAGTGGCGACCGCTGGCATAGGGGGGCACAACGCCCCAACCGGTTTCCTCAGCCACAAGAATTAAGGTGGCTTGGCAGGCAGCAACCGCCGCCAATAAGTGTTGCACCGTGGCTTGCCATTGGGTCTCCTGTTGCTCCAGTGTATTGACCACCCATGTGCCCAGAGAATCCACTAGACCACAGTGATCAGGGGGGAGTTGCTGCACACTATTGACCAAGGTCACCGGGCATTCCCAAAGCTGCCAGTGGGGAGGGCGACGGGCTTGGTGTTGGGCAATCCGTGCGCACCATTCTGGATCGCCACTGGCGGCGATCGCCGTCGCAATATAAATCACAGGGGCACCAGACTCCGCTGCAAGGAACTCTGCCCATGCACTTTTACCGGAGCGGCTTGGTCCACTGACAAGGATATGGCCGGCCATGGTTACCGCAGCCGCCGTGGATCTAAGCGTTCCCCCAAGCCTTCCCCAAGCAGCGATAGCCCCACCACAAGGGTGGTCATGGCTAGCCCTGGAAAGAGGGTCGTCCACCAAATCCCCACCGACAGGCCATCCAAGGCTTGGCGCAGATCCTGTCCCCACTCTGGCACCTCCGGCGGCAACCCTAAGCCTAAAAACCCTAATCCAGCTAGGGTTAAGATCGCATCTGCGGCATTCAGGGTAAAAAGCACCGGAATACTTGGCAAGACATTGATCAACAAGTACCGTCGCAAAATTCGTGGTGTAGAGGCTCCCATCGCGCGCGCTGCTTCAATAAACACTTCATTTTTGAGGCTGACGGTGTGGTTACGCACCACCCGATAGTACTGGGGAATATAAGCAACACTCAGAGCAACCGCGGCATTCACCACCCCCTTGCCAACCACAAAGGCAACGGTAACCGCCAATAGCAATCCGGGTAAGGTATAGACTGTATCCATGAAAAAGAGCAAGGCGCGATCCAACCAACCGCCGCAATAGCCACTGAGCAATCCTAAGGGCACACCAAGGATCAGACTAAAGAGTGTGGCTACCACCACGACCTGTAAGGCGGCTTGAGTGCCAAAGAGGGTGCGGGAAAAGACATCATAGCCTTGGCGATTGGTGCCAAACCAGTGCTGCGCGGACGGGGGCGCATGAATCGGAAAGTCCAGAAAGTCTTGGGGGTTGGGGATCCAGCCCAAGGCTTGCCCTAAAGGCGCAGTAAAGGCAACGAACACAAAGATGCCACAAATCAAGCCGCCGATCCACAGTAGTTGATCCGATAGTTGGGTGGGGAACCAAGGGCGGCGTATCGGCACAAGGGTCATGGTACTATCCCAACACACTCGCAAGTAGGGCTTTTTGGGCATGGAGGCGGTTTTCCGCTTGCTCCCACACCCGCGACTGGGGGCCTTCCAAGACACTGGCGGTAATTTCTTCTTCCCGATGAGCCGGAAGACAATGAAGGACGATCGCCTGGGAATCTGCTACCGCTAGTAGCTGATCGTTGATCTGGTAGGGCTGAAAGATGGGTTGGCGAGCGATCGCTTCTGCTTCCTGACCCATACTGGCCCAGACATCGGTATAAAGCGCATGGGCACCCTTAGCTGCACTGTAGGGATCTGTGGTAACGGTGACTTCCGTTGCACCGCGACTCAATGAGCGCGCCTGCTCAACAATGTCTGGGAGTGGCTGAAATTCAGCAGGGGAAGCAACCCGTACATTCACCCCCATCAACGCACAACCTAGCAACAGCGAATGTGCCACATTATTGCCATCACCAATGTAGCAAAGGGTTAAGCCCCCTAAGCCGCCAAAGGATTCCTGTAGGGTGAGTAGATCCGCCAACACTTGGCACGGATGCTCCCGATCAGTAAGGGCATTAATGACAGGGATGCGGGCATAGTCAGCAAACAATTGTAATTCAGCTTGACCGTAGGTGCGAATGGCCAAGGCATCGAGGTAGCGATCCAACACCCGCGCCGTGTCAGCGAGCGGCTCACCGCGCCCGACTTGGGTAGATTGGGGGTTAAGATCAATCACTTGCCCTCCCAGTTGGTACATCGCCACCGTAAAGCTAACGCGCGTCCGCGTTGAGGCCTTTTGAAACAGTAACCCCAACACTGCCGGACAATGCGGGGCAACCTCACCAATCTTCATCTGTGCCGCCAACGCTAGCACATACTGCGCTTCCTCTTGGGACAGGTCAGCAATGCTGAGTAGGTCTCGCCCCCGCAATGATTCCATAGCTGTTTCCACCAGTTAAGATAGTCAAGTAGCTTGTAGCTTAGCGGATTCCCCACCGTTTTCGTCCAGTTCTTTGCGATCCAGAATTTACCAAACTTTACGGGAAGACCCCATACGCAGTGCAACGGAGTATGGGGATGAGAGCAACGCCAATTTGTTGACAAACGCCCCATCAATTATGGATCTGTTGCGCCAGCGTGACTTTAAGGCTCCATACTTTTGGGGGTGTTGCTGAATGCGGCTATGAATTCCCTCATCCCCAACCCGTCTCCTTGGGGAAAAGGGAGCTAAGAGTCCTATTCCCTCTCCGTTGGGAGAGGGCTAGGGTGAGGGCGGCAAAAGACTCACACCCGAACGTCATACTTAATACTCAGCAACGCGCTTTTGGTCAGGCTTTACTCTCATTGGCGCACCTTGGTAACAACTTCGGTAAACCCTTAGAAAAAAACACGGTGCTGTAAACAGGGCATCTGTTGCCGCACTTGCTCTAAACGGCTCGGTTCAATGGCTGCAACGGCCACTCCCGGGCGATCGCCAGCATCCGCTAGAATCGTGCCCCATGGATCCACAATGAGCGCATGGCCATGGGTTTGCCGCCGCGCATAGTGAATTCCGGTTTGTGCTGGTGCAATGACATAGCAGGTGTTCTCAATGGCTCGTGCCTGTAACAGTACCTGCCAGTGATCCTTCCCCGTAAACGCTGTAAATGCTGCTGGGACAAAGAGAATGGTTGCCCCTGCTTGAGACAAGGCGCGATACAACTCTGGAAACCGCACGTCATAGCAAACCGATAGGCCGATATTGCCCAGTTCTTTGCTGGGATAGACGGGAGGTAACTGATGTCCTGCTAGAACAGTGCCCGACTCATGGTAGATATTGCCATCCGGTAAATCAACATCAAACAGGTGAACTTTGTGGTAACGCGCTAACTCCTCACCATTGCGACCCACTAACACCGCTGTGTTATACACTTTGCCATTGTCGGCAGGCACCGGAAAGCCACCACCCAACAGCATAATTTGAAAGCGTTGTGCCATACGCTTGAGAAACGCTTCGCTGCGCTCGGCAATAGTAGCCGCTTGGGCCACTTTTTCAGCATCATCGCCAAGAAAAGAGAAATTTTCTGGTAAGCCCACAAGTTCTGCACCGCGCCGTACCGCAAGCTCAATCAGCTCTTCTGCCTGAGCGAGGTTCGCGCTTAGATTGGGCTGGCTGGTCATTTGAATGGCGGCAGCAAGATACGGCTTCATTCCCTAATTATTAAAAAAATAGTAGCCTCTCATTGTATAGGCTGAAACAAGCCCAGAGCAAGCCTCAATCCGTTCTATCAAGACTTTTTTAAGATTACGCACCCTTGTTTGGAGCTACAATATAGAGCTTGGGATAGTCACATTGCCCCATGGAGAGATGGCAGAGTGGTCGAATGCGCTCGACTTGAAATCGAGTGTGGCAGTGATGTCACCGAGGGTTCGAATCCCTCTCTCTCCGTTACCTCAGCGTAGCTGCTGACACAATTGTTATGGCTAAAAAACCAGAGACTGAGTTGGCCAATTAAGCTAAAGATGGTTTCTAGTGTCGGAGGCACAGGCAATGAAGGTGGCGGTGTTTAGTGCCAAGTCCTACGATCGCCAATTTTTGGACGCAGCCAATGTAGCTCAACATCAACCCCACAGCTTTAGCTACTACGATGTCCTCTTAACTCCGCAAACGGCTTCACTGGCTCAAGGCAACGAGGCCGTCTGTGTATTTGTCAATGACGATGTTGGTGCGGCAACACTGCAACAACTGGCGGCCTTGGGGGTACGGCTAGTGACCTTGCGCTGCAATGGGTTTAATAATGTGGACTTGCGAGCAGCAGCAGACTTGGGGATTACTGTTACCCGGGTGAGTAACTATTCTCCCTATTCGGTGGCAGAGCATACGGTCGGGCTAATCTTAATGCTTAACCGTAAGCTGCACCGAGCCTACAACCGCGTTCGAGATGACAATTTTGCCTTGGATGGTCTGATGGGGTTTGATCTCCACGGCTGTACGGTGGGCATTATTGGCACGGGTAAAATTGGTCGCATTGTAGGGCAGATCATGGCTGGTTTTGGGTGTCGCCTCTACTGTTACGATCCTTACCCCAACGAAGCGTTGGCCGCGATCGCCACCTATACCTCCCTTGATACCTTACTCAGCGAAGCGGATATTATTACCCTACATTGTCCCCTGACTGACACCAACCAGCACCTGATCAACCACGACACCATTGCCCAGATGAAGCGCGGTGTCATGTTAATTAATACCAGTCGGGGCAAACTGGTGGACACCAAAGCTGTCATTGAAGGCATCAAATCGGGGCAGATTGGCTACGTTGGCATTGATGTTTACGAAGAAGAAGACTCCCTCTTTTTCCAAGATCTATCGGACACCATCATTCAAGACGACACGTTTCAACTATTGCAGTCCTTCCCTAACGTGGTGATTACGGCACACCAAGCCTTTTTTACCCGCAATGCTCTTGAGGATATTGCTGCCACAACCCTTGAAAATCTGAGTCATTTTGAGCAGCGGTTGCCCCTGATCCACGAGGTAACGTACAACCCAGACTTATGATGAACTCAAGACGCTGTCCCATGCCTTGACTGAGTACCCTATCATGCTGGTTCACTGTACCCGTCCCCATTGTCCCCGTCCACAAAATAATGTGCCCGAATTAGATCAGCCCAGCCAGCGACGCAGCAGAATTAATCAAAAATTTTGCACGGCCTGTGGGATGCCCTTGATTTTACGGGGACGCTACGTTGCGGAGCGGGTGCTCGGACGTGGTGGCTTTGGGGCGGCTTATCTGGCGCGGGATTTAGATACGCCAGGTTGGCGGCAGTGCGTTATTAAGCAGCTGCTGCCCAATGTGTCTGATCCGCAACAGTTGGTAAAGGCGCAGGAACTCTTTGAGCGCGAGGCCACGGTGCTGGAAGAGTTGGGTCAGCACGCTCAAATTCCAGACTTACTGGCATTTTTTGAAGAAGAGGTGCCCAAGCACGATGGGTCAGGGGTTGAGCAATATTTTTACCTTGTTCAAGAGTTTATTGATGGCGAAACCCTCGAAGACGAGTTATTGCAGCAGGGACGCTTTAGTGAGGAACAGGTGCGGCAAGTGCTGCGGGAGCTACTACCGGTGTTGCAGTACGTCCACGAGCGTGGCTCGATTCACCGGGATATTAAGCTCTCGAACATTATGCGTCAGCACCCCAGCAAAACAAAGTTCCCCGGTCAAGGGCGTCTTTACCTGTTGGATTTTGGGGCTGTGAAGCAGGTGTCGCAGTCAACCCCTGCTCCCCGCAGCACTGGCATTTATACTCCCCATTACGCTCCGCCGGAACAATCGCGGGGCGAACAGGTTTTCCCCAGTTCGGATCTGTACGCTTTGGCGGTCACCTGCATTGTTTTGCTAACGGGTAAAGCCCCCGATCAACTCTTTGATGCCTATAAAAATTGCTGGAATTGGCAGCCCTTTGCCCAGGTCAGTCCCCAGTTAAAAGCTGTGCTGGATCGGATGCTACAAGCGGCGCCTAGCGATCGCTATGCATCGGCGAAGGAGGTAGAAGCCGCTCTGAGGACGCCCATTCCCCCAACCCCTGCGCCTGCTGCGGCTCCGCCAACCGCGCCAGCTGCCCCTATGAACCCACCCACCCTGACACCTCGCCCTAAACCCGTCCAGCGGCGATCGCCCCGCCCCCCGTTACCAGCGCTGAAGATTCTGATGGCTGCGGGGTTTACTGGGTTTGAAATCACTGCGATCGGGCTGATGTTCTACAGCATGATTACGGCATGGGGGGTTCCCCTATCGGTGGGTGCAGGATGCATTGGGGCACTGTTTGCCCTGTTGGTGTTTTTGCAGTATCGGCGGATTGTCGAGCATTGGGAGCAGTTAATCATTGGTGGGATTACGGCGGCGGCGGTGTATTTTGTGCCGCTGTTGCAGGGGGGGATAGGGGCATTGCCGGCACTGCTGGTGTGCCTTTTGGTGGGGTTGGTCTGCGTGGTTCTGGGGAATGTGTTTTTACTGGTTTATAGCATTGTTTCGCGGTTTGCTTAGGAGATGATCGTGCAGCTTACGTGGCTAGAGAGCAATACATGGCTATGGCAGTTGGGGCACACTCGTGTCTTAGTGGATCCTTGGTTGGTGGGGCGGCTTACCTTTGGCTCTACGCCATGGCTGTTTGCGGCAGAGCGTACCTTTCCCTGTGAGATGCCTGCGGGAGTTGAGTTGATTGTGCTGTCTCAGGGGTTGCCGGATCACTGCCATGTGCCAACGCTGCGCCAGTGCGATCGCCGGATTCCAGTCATTGGCTCAGCCAGTGCCGCCAAGATTGCCCAAGGATTAGGCTTTGAAACGGTGATTGCCCTTGCGCCCCACGATACCTACTGCTGGCGAGATGTAACCATTCAGGCAACCAAAGGTGCCACGATTGGCCCGCTACAGCAGGAAAACGGCTACCTATTCCGCTGGGGCGATCGCGCCTTGTATTATGAGCCTCATGGTTGTCACGACCCTTGGTTAAAAAGCTATGGAACGGTTGATGTGGTTATTACGCCCTTGCTGAGTGTACGCCTGCCTCTCGTGGGTGCCATTCTCAACGGTGGCGAGACTGCTCTTGAGTTAGCCCAATGGCTGCGTCCCCAGCAGATGATCAGCACTGCGGCAAACGGATCCCTAATCCTGCGCGGAGTGTTGCCCTCCCTGCTTTCGGTAGCAGGCTCCCTTAGTGACCTCCAAGAGCAGTTTCAGACGGCTGGGCTGATGACACAACTCATTGAACCTGTCGCCTACAGACCCCTTGAGATTCGTTCCCTCGGTGTTGAGGCGTAATTATGCGGCGTTGGCTTCAGCCTTTGATTCTTTTTTGGCAGCAAGTTCTAATTTTTCTACAAGACAATCAACGGTTCCTCCAGTTCCTCAGCCAAATTGAGGGGATAGCCACCCGGGTGCTGGCCATTGGCATGTTGCTGGTCGTCGTTGTTGCCATTGTTGACCTAGGGCGAATTCTAACCATCGACTTGCTCACGCCGCCCTTGGGTCAGTTTAACCTGCAGTTGGTCAAGATTTTTGGGTTGTTTCTGAATGTATTGGTTGCCCTAGAAATTCTCGAAAATATTACGGCTTACCTGAAAACCCATGTCTCCTCCCAGATTGTTGAGCTGGTGATTGTAACCTCCCTCATTGCCATCGCCCGGAAAATTATTATTCTGGACATTGACCAGCCAGAAACGGTGGCCAAGCTGCTGGGGTTGGCGATCGCCATCTTGGCGCTCTCCGCAAGTTACTGGATTGTGCGGCGGCTCAACTATCGGCGGCGCCCTTAGGGATAAATTTGTTGCCGGTACGCTTGGGCAACGGCAAGGTTGGCCTCCAACCCCGCCCAGTCTTCCTGCTCAATTTGCTGCAGCAAATGATCAAGGGTAGCACGGTAGTGGATAATGCAGTGGCGTAGGGCGGCACGGTTATACTCGGCCATCATCCGGCCCAACTCAGGGTTGCCCCCCCCAACCCGGCTAGTATCGCGAAAGCCAGAGCTAGCCAGCCGCTGTGAGAGGGTACGGATGGGTTCGTTGACTTCTTGGGCATTGGCCAACAGCAGCGCCGCACTCACCATCACGGGTAAATGGGAGATCCAAGCTACGGCGCGATCGTGATCTGCGGGGGTGGCGTAGAGGAGTTTTGCCCCAAGATCATTAATCACTTGGGCAACGCAATCAATCGCCTCACCATCAGTATGCAGGGTTGGGGTGAGAACGTAGGGAGCATTGGCAAACAACTGTGACTGCGCGGCCTCGATCCCTGCTGCTGCTGTTCCCGCCATGGGATGCCCCCCCACGTAACGAGGCCACAGCTTTTCTAGGGCAGGCACAATACTCTCCTTAACTGACCCCACATCCGTGAGCACCGTATCGTGGCTGAGGTGGGGCACAATCTCTAAGGCAACGCTGAGGATACTACCAATGGGAGGGCACAAAAACACCAGATCAAGGGCGCTGAGGACGGCAGGGTCCGTACTGCCCCAGTCAACAGCACCTTTGGCGATCGCCCGCTCATAGGTCTCAGCCCGCCGACTGACCCCAACAACGTAGTGCCCCTTGGCACGTAAATCTAGACCAAGGGAACCGCCAATTAAACCCAGACCCACAATGCCAATCCGCAGCATAGATCACCCGCTACTGTTGTTGCCCCTACTATCGTGACATTTGTTGCTGTTCTCAGGAACAGCAGCACTTTATTCACGTTTATTCACGGTTGCGGCGCGCTGCCACCATCACCATCCCTATGCAGATAAAGCAAAGAGAGCGAGCATTACCCCGACCGCTTTTTTGGTAATAATAAAAGCACATCAAGGTTACGAGGTTTCCTATGCCAGTGGATACAGTGCTAACCATTTTGCCGGGGATGACGGTGCAAGTCACCAATCCTAACGATACCTACTACCAGTTCCAAGGCATTGTCCAGCGGGTCACCGATGGCAAAGCTGCCGTGCTTTTTGAGGGGGGGAACTGGGATAAGTTAGTGACCTTTCGCTTAGCAGAGTTAACACCTGTGACGGTGCAAAAAGGGAAAAAGTAGCCCATGCCACGGCGATCGCCCACCCCAACACTGGCTCCCTTTGCCGAGGTAGTGCAAACAGCAACGGATCACGTTATTGCCCAGTGCTATCAACCACCCACGCTCGATTTTGCACAAGTCCCCGCTCTGGGCAGTTGGGTCTGGATTCCGGAGGGCGATCGCCACATTTACGGCGTGGTGGCCTACGCCGTGACGGCTCCCATTGACACCATTCATCGTGCCACCGCCCTAGGGCTATCCTTAGAGCAACTCCGCCAAGAGCAGCCCCACATTTTTGCCATGCTAAAAACGGAGGTTACCATCGGTATTGTGGGTTTTCAGGAGCACGCGCGTAGCTATCCTCACTTGCCGCCACAGCCACCGCAAATGCACCAACAGGTCTATACCTGTGACCCAAGTGTAGTGCTTGCGTTTAGCGAACAGTTAACGTTTTTGCGCACCCTGCTCACCCTCAACTATGGCCCAGGGGATGCCCTCATTGCCGCTACCCTGCGGCACCTTTACCAGTTACGGGGGGGCGATCGCCCATGGCTGGTACAGGCGGCGCAACTGTTGAGTCGGCTCCTCAAGGATGACTACGATCGCCTGCGGGGGATTCTCGAACAGGTGTATCTTTAGGGGATACACTGCGCAAACACAATGTCTGCACCAACCCTTCTACTCATTGACGGTCACTCCCTTGCCTTTCGTGCCTACTATGCCTTTAGTAAAGGTCGCGATGGTGGCTTGCGCACCTCCACAGGCATCCCCACCAGTGTCTGTTTTGGCTTCTTGAAGACCCTGCTAGAGATTCTCGAGCAGCAGCCCTCCGAGCACGTGGCGATCGCCTTTGACTTGGCAGAACCCACCTTTCGCCATGGGGTGGATGAAAATTACAAGGCAGGCCGTGCCGAAACCCCCGAAGAGTTTATTGTTGATGTTGAGAACCTGCAGGCTCTACTGAGGGCACTGCGTCTTCCCCTCCTCACCTGTGCGGGGTATGAAGCGGATGATGTCATTGGTACGGTGGCGCATCGGTTGCGGCAGCGGGGGTGGCGAGTCACCATTGTCAGTGGCGATCGCGACCTCTTTCAACTGATAGATCGCGATGGCCTCGTGCAGGTCATGTACCTCAGTACGCACCAAGGCAGTAAAGCACGCCCCGAGCTGTTTGATGCTGTTAAAGTGCAGCAGAAAATGGGGGTCTGGCCGGAGCAAATTGTGGACTACAAAGCCCTCTGTGGGGATACCTCCGATCGCATTCCCGGCATTAAGGGAATTGGCCCCAAAACTGCCGTGCAACTCCTGAGCCAGTATCCAACCCTAGAGGCTATCTATGCGCACCTCAGCGAGATTAAACCCGCCAGCCTAAAGGCCAAGTTAACCACAGGCGAGGCAGACGCACGGCACTCCCAAACGTTGGCGCAAATTGTCCTTGATGTGCCACTCACCTTAGACCTCAACCACCTCCGCCTCCGCCCCTTTGACTGGCCTGCCTTGGATCACCTCTTAAACCGCTTGGAGTTTCGCGCTCTGCGGATGCAATTGCAAGACTTGCACCTGCGCTTGGGGGGCACCCTTACCGAGATGGAACTAGCGCCTGACGAGCCTGAGCAAACATGGTTTTTCAGTGCCGAGGAGACCCCTGCGCCTTTGCAGGTACAGTTAATCGAGACCCCCGAACAGTTGAGCGCCCTGATCAACACCCTCGAAGCCTGCACGGATGCCGCACATCCAGTAGCGTGGGATACAGAAACCACCGGCCTGAGTCCGCGCGATGCAACGCTAGTGGGGATTGGCTGCTGCTGGGGTGCCGCTGCGGATCAGGTGGCCTACTTGCCCTTAGGCCACAAAGCGGGTACGAACCTCCCCTTGGCCGAGACCCTAGAGGCGCTCAGGCCAATTCTGGAGAGCGATCGCTACCCAAAGGTGTTGCAAAATGCCAAATTCGATCGTCTGGTGCTGCGCTTCCAAGGGATTCAGCTCCAAGGCGTTGTCTTTGATACCATGCTGGCCAGCTACGTCCTCAATCCTGAAGCCAGCCATAACCTCAAGGACATTTGCCAGCGCTACCTACCCATTCAATCCCAAAGCTATCGATCGCTCGTGGGTAAAGATCAGACCCTTGCGGATCTGAGTCCAGCGGCAGTGGCTCAGTACTGTGGCTTGGATGTGTACGCCACCTACTTGCTCAAAGATAAACTAGAGGCGGATCTCACCCCGCGCCTACGGCAACTACTGCTAGAGGTGGAGCTCCCCCTAGAGCCGATCTTAGCGGAGATGGAAGCCACAGGGATCCGCATTGACAGCGACTACCTACGGCACCTCTCCAAGGACATTGACGCGCAACTGAATACCATTCAGCAGCAAGCATGGGAGCTGGTAGGGACACCCTTTAACTTGGCCTCCCCTAAGCAGTTAAGTGAGCTACTGTTTGGCACCCTAGGGTTAGACACCAAAAAGACCCATAAAACTAAACTGGGATACTCCACCGATGCTGCCACCCTAGAAAAGCTGCAAGGCGATCATCCAATCATTGATCTGGTGTTGGCGTACCGCACCTTAGCGAAACTGAAATCCACCTATGTCGATGTCTTACCCACCCTAGTGCGACCAGACACTGGCCGGGTGCACACAGACTTTAACCAAGCCGTCACGGCCACGGGTCGCCTCTCCTCCTCCAATCCTAACCTGCAAAATATTCCCATCCGCACCGAGTTTAGTCGCCAAATTCGCAAAGCCTTTATGCCAGAGCCGGGGAACCTGATGGTGGCGGCGGACTATTCACAGATTGAGTTGCGGATCCTTGCCCACCTCAGCCAAGAGCCAGAACTCGTGGGTGCCTATCAGCGGGGAGAGGATGTGCACCGCTTAACCGCTCAGTTTTTGCTAGAAAAAACGGAGATTACCGACAGCGATCGCCGCCTCGGCAAAATTATTAACTTTGGCATCATCTACGGCATGGGTGCCCAGCGCTTTGCCCGCGAAGCGGGGGTGAGTGTGGCGGATGCTAAGGTGTTTATCCAGCGCTTTTATGAACGCTATCCCGGTGTCTTTGGCTATCTGCGGCAGATGGAGCGGCTGGCGCTCAGCCAAGGCTATGTAGAAACCATCCTAGGCCGTCGCCGCTATTTTCAGTTCGAGAGTCAGGAACTCCAGCAGTTGCGCGGCACCTCGCCAGAGGAAATAGCCACCCTTGACATCAGTCAACTAAACATGACGACCTATGAGCGGGGATTGCTGCGAGCCGCTGCCAATGCCCCCATTCAAGGCTCCAGTGCCGACATTATTAAGTGTGCCATGGTTAAACTGGCGCCCCTGCTCAAGAGCCAACAGGCACAGTTACTCCTGCAAGTTCACGACGAATTAGTGCTGGAAATGCCGCCAAGGGCTTGGGAGCAGCTACAGGTGCAAATTCCGCAAATCATGACAACCGTGGTTCCCCTGAGTGTACCTCTCCAGGTGGACATTTACGCCGCAGCAAACTGGCTGGAGGCCAAATAGGGAATCCTCCTAGACTGCAAAATCACCGGGAATCTCCACTATACTAGCGAAGAATCCTAGTCTCCTACGGAAAATTACAATGAGTACTGTTGATGTTATCAAGCTCTCGGGTATTTTGGGTGGCCCTCAAGCGCAGGAACTCCGACAAGCTGTGAGTGAGCAGGCGCAGGCAGGGGTTCAAGTCCTCCTGCTTGACTGTAGCAATGTTACGTTTGTTGATAGCTCTGGCTTGGGCGCCCTTGTGGTTGCCCTGAAAACCTTGCGAGCAGCAGGGGGGCAGCTTTACCTCTGTGGTATTCCCAAGCAGATGATGATGCTCTTTGAACTGACCAGCATGGATAAGGTATTTCACATTCTCAAAGATGAGGAGGAGTTTAATACCCGCATTCGCCCTCAGTACGAGGGCGGCTGACCCACCGCCGTGGTATCAAACAGCGGTGGTTTGTAGGGGGAATGACTCTTCGTGGTCGTTAGTTTCAAGGAAGATCTCCTTGGCCGGTTCATCGTAACTAAACAGTTCTGCATAGCGTCCCCAGTCAATGGCAGTGTTGAGTTGGCGATCGGCTTCTTGGGGGGTGAAGTGGCGCTCCAGAATATCTAGCACCAAACTTTCGGGAATGCGGTGGTTTTGCTTAGCGGTCAGGAAGTTGTGAATCTGCTGTACTAAACGAATGGACTTGAGCAATTGCTGGCGGATAATGAGTTTGCGCTGATCAATGTCTCCTTGAATAAAGGCATGGCCAATCGGCGTGACGGCAATGTCACCTTCCTTCAGTTCAACCAACTCCATCATCTGGGCTGCTTCAACAATGGGCAGAATGTCGTCCAGTTCTAGTTGCAGTTCCTGGGCAATGCGGTAAAGGTCTTCTTTGCGGTTCTCTAGTAGCTCTAGCAAACCCGCAATCGAGCCAATACGAACGTGGGGCAGCAGTGGATAGCGCGGTTCTTGGCTAGGGGTTGCGGCAACGGGCTTGGGTTCAAGTGCCTCTAGTTCGTCTAGGTGGGGGTTGGTGAGAATTTTGTAGATGCGATCCACAATGGCTTGGAATCCGGGATGTTTGCGATCGCGGTAGTGGGGCAACGTCATCGGAAAATCTGCCCGCACCCGCCCTGGATTGCTGCCTAAAACAATAATACGATCCGCTAGAATCACGGCTTCTTCAATATTGTGGGTGACAATGAGGATACTCTGGGTGGGAATTTTGTGCTCTAGCCACAGATCCAGCAGTTCAAAGCGCAGGTTTTCGGCGGTTAGTACATCCAAGGCCGAGAAGGGTTCGTCCATGCACAGCAATTCCGGCTCCACCGCTAAGGCACGGGCAAAGCCGACCCGCTGTCGCATTCCCCCGGAGAGTTCTTTGGGGTAGGCGTTTTCAAACCCATCTAAGCCGATAATGTCAATCATTCGCAGGGCTTTGCGGCGGCGCGATCGCGGGCCTTCTCCCAAGGCTTTCAGCCCCAGTTCCACGTTTTCAAGTACCGTCAGCCAAGGATAGAGGGCAGAACTCTGAAACACGATGGCGGCGCCAGGGTTTAGACCCTGCATTGGTTCTTCGCGATAGAAGACCTGACCGCAGGTGGGTGTAATGAGTCCGGTAATAATGCGCATCAGCGTTGACTTGCCGGAACCAGACGGGCCAAGCAGTGCCACAATTTCACCGGTGCGCAGCTCAAGGTTAATGTTTTCCATGATGCTAATAACTTGGCCATTGGGCTGACGGTAGGCTTTACCAACATCCAGTAACCGGACAAGCGACTCCCCTTTGGTTTTGGTTTGCATAGTCCTGCATCCTTTGGCACTTCAACCGTTAACCTACCATGGTGGCTCAATCTTGGGGAGGCTCTGCCGTGGGGATTTTAGATGTGGCAATTCTGATCCTTGATACGGGTGCTCGTGAGAGGGTGGGGAGTGTGCCACAATTTGGGGTAAGTACCTATAATTATGAAGAAATTTATGCTGTGCTGCTGCTGGAGCTGACCCCATGGATGAACTAAGGGCTGCGCTCGAATTAGCCACTGAGGAGGAGTTACAAGACCTAACGGAAATTTTGTTCCGACGGCGGCTGAACCCCCTTGACTACCTCAATACTCCCGACCCCATTGCAGTACAGGCGCAGGATCGCCAGGCATGGCTGGATCACATTGAAGCCCGCTTCCGCTTCTTGGCGGCAGATGGGCTAACGGTGCTTACGGGCAAGACGCAGCAAATTAGCTATCGCCAAACGTTGATGCGGGTTTGTCGCTACCTAAACATTAAGTTCTCTCCGAGTTGGACGGTCTCTGAATTAGAAATTGAGATTTTCTTGGGCTTATTGCAGCGGATGTGGGCAAAGCTGCCAACTCGCGATCGCAACGTCCTCGCCGATCAAATTCAGGCGTCGCTTCCCGAACTACGCCATGGCCATCCTATTTCTCTAGAAACAATTCGGCTGATTCTTGAGGGGGGGGCGGCCATTGCGCTTACGCCAGTCATGCGTACCCTTGTGGTGCAGCAGGTGGTTCGCCAGTGTGTCCTCCAGCTTGCAGGGCGGAAGTTGCCCATGACCCCCCTTGTGACCCAAAGTGTAGCTGCCGGAGCAGCGAAGTTTGCCCTTGGCCGCAGTATGTTGGCCTTTGTGGGAACGGCGCTATGGGTTTGGTTTGTGGCAGATCTGGGTTGGCGGGCGATCGCCACTAACTATAGCCGCATTATTCCTACAATTTTTGCCATTGCCCAAATTCGGCTCCTCCGGGGGCATAACGAAACCGCATGGGCGATCGCCTAGGACTGGCAACGAGACATCCGTCATCCCTTGAAAATCCAGGGTGCTGGAGTTGAACCAGCCTATGGCGAATTATGAGTTCGCTGCCTCATCCGCTCGGCCAACCCTGGCTGTTTCCCAGCTTAGTCTGGGGGGGTGGCTGCTGTCTAGCCTAGGGGGGAACCCCTCCTCAAAGGCTGGAAGGATTGAGATCCGTAGGGGACTTAACGGGCACCTCTGCTGGAGGATGGAAGCCATTAGTGGTCGTCTCTTTCAGCCGCTGATGGTGCTGGTGAATTAACTGAATGGTACGGGTCACATCCGCCGGTAAAATGACCACTAATGCCCCTTGGGGAGCGCGATCGAGGGCAAATTGAATCGCGGCAACTTCATCGTGAATGATCTCGTACTGGCGGCGAACACTGTGGTGGTGCAGACCGCGCTCAATCCAGTTTGCTGCATCTCCGCGCGGCCGACCGCGGGTATCATCGTCTTCTTTGATAATGATCCAGTCAAAGATTTTGGCGGATAATTCCCCCAGTTGCTCGAGGTCTTGATCGCGGCGATCGCCGGGGCCACCCACCACGCCAATCCGTTGACCCGGCCACTTTTGCACAAACTCGCCCACCGCTTCGTACCCCGCAGGGTTATGGGCATAGTCCACCAAAACGCTAAACGCCCCTAGGTCAAAAAGGTTCATCCGTCCGGGGGTTTGCTCCACAGAGGTGCGGAAGGTGGTCAAGGCCGCGCGAATATGCTCGATACTAATCCCTTGGGCAAATGCCGCTAAACTGGCGGCAAGGGCATTGGCAATCATAAAGTTTGCCCGACCACCGAGGGTAATGGGCACATTTTCCGCCTGTTCAATGCGTAGGGTCCAATCCCCTTTCAAAATCGAAAGATAGCCATTTTCATAGACTGCGGCTAACCCCCCCTGCTGAATGTGCTGTTTAATCACGGGGTTATGGGGGTCCATGGAAAAATAGGCCACCTGAGCTTTGACTTGGCGTGCCATGCCGGCCACCAAGGGATCATCGGCATTGAGAACCGCATAGCCATTGGGCCACGCCGACTCCACCACCACTGCTTTTAAGTCTGCCAACTGCTCCACCGTATCAATGTCGCCAATGCCAAGGTGGTCCGCCTGAACATTGAGCACCACGCCAACATCGCAGTGGTCAAACCCCAGTCCAGAGCGTAAAATGCCGCCCCGCGCTGTTTCCAAAACAGCCACCTCCACGGTTGGATCTTGGAGAATGAGCTGTGCGCTTTGGGGACCGGTGGTATCTCCCTTTTCCACTAAGTAATCGCCAATGTAGATGCCATCGGTGGTGGTGTAGCCAACAGTCTGGCCGGTTTGCTTGCAAATGTGGGCAATTAGACGGGTGGTGGTGGTTTTGCCGTTGGTGCCGGTAATGGCAAAGATGGGAATGCGGCAGGAGGTTCCCGGCGGAAAGAGCATATTCAATACCGGCTCCGCCACGTTGCGGGCAATCCCTTGGCTGGGGTTAGTGTGCATCCGAAACCCAGGAGCGGCATTCACTTCAACAATGACACCACCCACCTCCGGCAGCGGGCGGGAAATATCGGGCGTGACCACATCAATCCCAGCAATATCTAAACCAATAATGCGAGCGGCACGCTGGCAAATCCAAACATTTTGGGGGTGAATTTCATCGGTGCGATCCACGGCAATTCCGCCGGTACTCAGATTGGCGGTCGCGCGTAAATAGCACACCTCCCCAGCTGGCAGCACTGTATTTAAGCTATACCCCTGTTTTTCGAGGAGGCTCCAAGTATCGTGATTGATTTCAATGCGGGTGAGGATATTATCGTGACCATCCCCCCGCTGTGGATCGCTATTGGTGCGCTCAATGAGTTCTTCAATGGTGGAGCGACCATCGCCAATGACGTGGGCAGGCACGCGCTCCGCCACGGCTACGACTTTGCCGTTGACGACCAGCACCCGGAAGTCGCGCCCCGGATAGTAGCGCTCAACAATGACGGATTTAGAAACACTACTGGCAATTTCAAAGGCTTGTTCGGCCTGAGCAGCAGAGTTGATGTCGATGGTGATGCCGCGACCGTGATTGCCATCAAGGGGTTTCATGACAATGGGGTAGCCACCAATGTCGGCGATCGCCTCGGGTAGGTCTTCAACATAACGGACAACGGTACCCTTGGGAACGGGGATTCCCGCATCCCGCAGGAGACGCTTTGCCCCTTCTTTATCCCCGGCGAGTTCAACGGCCAGAATACTGCTGCGATCGCTCAGGGTAGCCTGCATCCGGTGGCTTTTGGCACCATAGCCCAATTGAATCAGGGAGCGGCTACTGAGTTCAAACCATGGAATATTACGTGCCTCGGCTTCACGGACAATGGCCTCGGTACTTGGGCCTAGGGAGGCACTGGCCTTGAAGTCCCGTAAATCTGCTAAATCTTGATCCAGTTCCCGCTGGGGGTAGGTACCTGTGTCAATAATGCTCTGACACAGGCGCACCGCTGCCCGACCTGCATAGCGTCCGGCTTCTTCGTTTTGATATTCAAAGACAACTTGATAAATTCCTGCAGTTGCGGTTTCCCGGGTACGGCCAAAGCCAACGGGCATCCCCGCCAGTTCCTGAAGCTCAAGGGCAACATGCTCAACCACATGGCCAAGGTAGGTGCCTTCCCGCAACCGTGTCAAAAAACCACCTTCGTGGCCAAGGGAACAAAAGTGATTGTAGAGACTTGGTAACACCCGCACCAACCCATCCACAAACCCCGGAATTTGGTTGGAGGGTGTATTGGCCACCTCTTCTAAATCCAAACGCATCACAATGAGCTTATGGCGACGAATGCTCCAATAGTTTGGCCCTCGCAGCGTTTGTAGTTTGAGAATTTTCATAAGTAGGGTGGTTTTAAGGAGACTGTACCACTTTTAGTCTTGAGGTCGATGACGCAGTAAACTGTATTGTAGGCAACAATTTTCTGAAAAATCCTAATTTAGGGGTGGCAGCACACACTTGTGTTGGACTTGGTGGGTATGTAGGTTGTAGCAGTCGCCATCGCTGAGGATGTGCAGACGCAGGTTATAGATACTCAGCGGCTCTGTGACATCGACGTGGGCATAGTTCGTGTAGCTGACATCCCGCGGATCAACAATCGTCACCGAGCCACGGCCAAGGACGCGCAGTGTGCCATCCGCTTCAAACATGGCACAGGTATCTTCATCCACGCCAACGCCCAGTTTATCGGGATGGGCGGAAATCGCACTAATGAGCCGCGCAAGGCGATTGCGGTTGTGGAAGTGCTGATCTACCAGTACATCGGGGAGAAAGCCAAGGCCGGTTGCTAAATCTACTAGGGATCGATTGGGTGCTTCGTTGCTGCCGCCACTGGCAATCATGCATTCCCCCATGACTGCTGCGCCGGCACTGGTACCGCCAAGCACTGATTTGCCCTCCCATACTTGATGCCGCAGTTGATAGACCAACGGGGTCTCGTCCAAGAGAGCCGACAGCCGCAGCTGATCGCCCCCCGACATAAAAATGCCACTACAGCGGCTCATGCGGGCTAAGAGGTCTTCGTTTTCAGCATCGGCGCGATCGCCCACTAGGAGGACTTCTACATCGCGCACGCCGATTTCCCGGAAAATATCGTGGTACAGCCGCCCCATGGCATCGGGTTCCCGGGAGGCCGAGGGAATAACGCCAATCACGGCATCCAGCCCGCCGGAGCGTTGACAAAATGTGGTTAGAATCTGCCGCCCTCGGACTTTATCCTCCGCACCACCGATCGCCATCACCAAACCTTTACGGCCTGCACTTGGGGGAGCAACTTTGGAAATCGGGTCTAATTGCAACATAGGACTACGGTTCATTCAAGCTTCAATCGGCAGAGCAAGGGCAAATCAGCCGCAGGGCGATCGCTCAACGCTGAGATCATTACTGGATTGATCCCACAGGAAGAGGAGTTCTATACAGCATAATGCCAGATTGGGAAGAATTTTTAAGTTTTGGTAAATGCTTCCAATTTTATTCACAAATAGTAAAAGCTTGTTGCGACCATTGGCCGGCAATGGGGTTGCTATAATACGCCTGATGTAACGTTTTTTTAACTTTCGAGGCATCCCATGGGGCACGCTACCGGCCACATTCGCATCCGTGGCGCGCGGCAGCACAACCTGAAAAACATTGATCTTGACCTCCCCCGCGATCGCCTGATTGTGATTACTGGCGTTTCTGGCTCTGGTAAATCCTCCTTAGCCTTTGACACAATTTTTGCTGAAGGACAGCGCCGCTACGTTGAATCTTTGAGTGCCTACGCCCGTCAGTTTTTAGGGCAACTGGACAAACCGGACGTGGATGCTATTGAGGGGTTGAGTCCAGCGATTTCCATCGACCAAAAGTCCACCTCCCACAATCCCCGCTCAACGGTGGGCACCGTCACCGAAATTTACGACTACTTGCGCCTGCTCTATGGCCGGGCTGGGGAGCCGCACTGCCCCCATTGCGATCGCCCCATTCGCCCGCAAACAGTGGATGAAATGGTGGATCATGTGATGCAGCTTGCCCCACAGACCCGCTTTCAGGTGCTTGCCCCCATTGTCAAGGGTAAAAAAGGCACCCACAAAAAGCTGCTCTCTAGCCTAGCCAGCGAAGGGTTTGTGCGCGTCCGCATTGACGGTGAGGTGCGCGACCTCAGTGATGCCATCGAGCTAGATAAAAACCACAACCACACCATTGACATTGTGGTGGATCGGCTCGTGTGCAAGCCGGGGATTGAAGAGCGCCTCGCGGATGCGTTGCGGATTGCCCTAAAGCACGCCAATGGTACCGCAATGGTGAGTGTGGTGCCGCCATCCCCTAGCGAGGCTCAAGCGGCGTCCCTGATGTTTTCTGAGAATTTTGCCTGCCCTGAGCATGGGGCAGTGATGGATGAGCTATCCCCCCGGCTGTTTTCCTTTAACTCCCCCTACGGCGCGTGTCCTGAGTGTCATGGCTTAGGCTATCTGCGCAAATTCAGCCCTGAACTCATTGTGCCAAACCCCGATTTACCCGTTTACGCAGCGATCGCCCCGTGGGCAGACAAAGACCACAACTATTACTTTGCCATTCTGTGCGGCATTGCCGATGCCTTTGGCTTTGACATCAACACCCCATGGCACAAACTCACGGAGTTACAGCGTGAGATTATTCTCTACGGCACCGATGTGCCAATTTTAGTACCTGCCGACTCCCGCTACCGCCCTCGCGACTACTACCGCCAGTTCCAAGGGGTGATCCCTATCCTAGAGCGGCACTACCGCGAAAGTACCTCCGAAGCCTACAAGCAAAAACTAGAGCAGTATCTGGTCAACCAAGTCTGTGCTGCCTGTGGGGGACAGCGCCTCAAGCCGGCTGCCTTGGCGGTGCGCCTTGGCCAGTATCGCCTAACCTCCCTGACCAGTGTATCGATTCGTGACTGTTTAGCGCGGATTCAGTCCCTTGAATTAACGGCTCGCCAACGGCAAATTGCCGACCTTGCCCTGCGGGAAATTACGGCTCGCCTACAGTTCTTGATGGATGTGGGGCTAGATTACCTCACCCTAGATCGCAGTGCTGCCACCCTCTCCGGCGGCGAAGCCCAACGCATTCGGTTGGCAACTCAAATTGGCTCCGGCTTAACGGGTGTGCTCTACGTCCTCGATGAACCCAGTATTGGTCTGCATCAGCGGGATAATGAACGCTTGTTGCAAACTCTGCTGCGGTTGCGGGACTTGGGCAATACCCTCATTGTGGTGGAGCACGATGAAGAGACCATGCGGACAGCCGACTACATTGTGGATATTGGCCCAGGCGCCGGCATCCACGGTGGCCAAGTGGTGGCTCAAGGCAGTATCGAGACTATTCTTGAGCATCCTGACTCCTTAACGGGTGCCTACCTTGCGGGACGCAAACGCATTGAAACTCCCCCTCAACGGCGACAGGGCAGCGGCCAATCCCTGATCCTAAAAAACGTCAGCCGCAATAACCTCAAGCACATCACAGTGGAGATCCCCCTAGGAATGTTGGTATGCCTGACGGGGGTCTCCGGTTCCGGGAAATCCACCCTCATGCACGAGGTGCTCTATCCTGCCTTACAACACCATTTGGGGCAGACTGTACCCATGCCCCAAGGAGTCGAGAGCATCCATGGCTTAAACGCCATCGATAAAGTGATTGTGATTGATCAGTCCCCCATTGGGCGCACACCGCGTTCTAATCCTGCCACCTACATTGGGGTGTTTGATATTATCCGCGAGGTGTTTAGCCAAACGGTTGAGGCCAAGGCACGGGGCTATAAACCGGGGCAGTTTTCCTTTAACGTCAAGGGGGGGCGCTGCGAAGCCTGTGGCGGCCAAGGGGTCAACGTCATTGAAATGAACTTTTTACCGGATGTTTACGTGCAGTGCGAGGTCTGCAAAGGGACGCGCTACAATCGCGATACCCTACAGGTCAAGTACAAAGGCTGCTCCATTGCCGATGTGCTGGATATGACGGCGGAGACGGCTCTAGCCTTTTTTGAGAATATTCCCAAAGCCGTGAGTAAATTGCAAACCTTGGTGGATGTGGGCTTGGGCTACCTGACGTTGGGGCAAACCGCCCCTACTCTTTCTGGCGGTGAGGCACAGCGGGTGAAACTGGCAGCGGAACTCTCGCGCCGCGCCACCGGTAAAACCCTCTACCTCATTGACGAGCCAACGACTGGGCTGTCCTTTTACGATGTTCATAAACTCCTTGACGTGCTGCAACGGCTGGTAGATAAAGGGAATTCCATTTTGGTGATTGAGCACAATCTTGACGTGATCCGCTGCGCGGACTGGATTATTGATCTAGGGCCTGAGGGAGGCGATCGCGGCGGTGAGGTCATTGCTGTGGGAACCCCCGAAGCGGTTGCTGCTGTGGCTCACTCCTATACGGGGCAATATTTAGCTCCCCTGCTACCCCCACCAACCTTAGATTAAGCAGCAAACGTCAGCCCCTTGCCGTCGTGACGTGCTAGGGCTAGTCGCTGTTACTAGGGTTTACAGCCAATTGCACCCTCAAAGATGTTGGAGTGGCGCAGGTTAGTGTCCCTTTTGGTCAATATATATACATACCAGATAGCCATGGCGGCTCCCTGATGTCGTCGGTATCGCCGCAGCGCGATCAGTACAGTTGCAATTCTGTAAACAAAGTGTTAACTTATATTAAGAAGAAACACTTTGTAACAAACGGAGTTCCAACATGAAAAGCGGTAGCATCATTGACGATCAAGGCAAAATGAACAACTTTGCCATCGAACCCAAAATGTATGTGATGAGTGAGCCACAGTCTGGCTTTACTCCCTACGCAGAATTGTTCAACGGTCGCTTAGCAATGATTGGCTTTGTCTCGCTGTTGGCTCTAGAAGTCATCACTGGTCATGGCCTCATCGGCTTTTTGAACAGCCTGTAAGGACGTTCACCGTATCTCTTTTAGCATGGAATGCAATGCCTGCCCCCTAGGGGGCGGGCTTTTTTGCGGCTTATTGTCAGTTTTTTGTATGTGTTGGCCATTCCTAACACTAGTACGTTTGGCGGCAGCAGATCCGCTATAGTGACGGGGGAGAATTGCCGCATCAATTTCAGGATTAAAGACTATGGGTCGTGCAAAAAAAGTTGTTTTAGCCTACTCCGGTGGGGTAGATACCTCTGTGTGTATCCCCTACCTCAAGGAGGAGTGGGGGGTACAGGAGGTGATTACCCTTGCTGCGGATTTGGGGCAAGGGGATGAGCTAGAACCCATTCGCCAAAAAGCCCTTGACTCTGGTGCCAGTGAATCTCTGGTCGTCGATGCCAAAGCGGCGTTCATCCGCGACTATGCCTTTCCAGCGATTCAGGCCAATGCCCTCTACGAAAATCGCTATCCCCTCTCAACAGCCTTGGCGCGGCCTCTGATTGCCAAGCTCTTGGTGGAGGCTGCGGCGGAGTATGGTGCGGATGCGGTTGCCCACGGCTGCACAGGAAAGGGGAACGACCAGGTACGGTTTGATGTGGCGATCGCCGCGTTGAACCCCAACCTAAAGGTGCTAGCGCCAGCGCGGGAGTGGGGGATGAGCCGCGAAGAAACTATTGCCTATGGTGAGCGGTTTGGCATTCCTGCTCCGGTCAAGAAATCTTCCCCCTACAGCATCGACCGCAATTTGCTCGGGCGAAGTATCGAGGCGGGGCCGCTCGAAGATCCATGGAATGAACCCCTAGAAGAGATTTACTTAATGACCCGTGCGGTGGAGGACACCCCCAACTCGCCTGAGTATGTGGAGATTGGCTTTGAGCAAGGGATTCCTGTGAGCCTTGACGGTCAGCGCCTAGAGCCAGTTGAGCTGGTTAGCCAACTCAATGAGCGGGTGGGTCGCCATGGCGTGGGTCGCATCGACATGATCGAAAACCGTCTTGTGGGCATTAAGTCCCGCGAAATCTATGAGGCTCCGGCGTTGCTGGTACTCATTGATGCGCACCGGGATCTTGAAAGCCTGACCCTGACTGCCGATGTCACCCAGTACAAGCGTGGCGTTGAAGATACCTACAGCCGCTTGGTCTATAACGGCCTGTGGTATAGCCCCCTCAAGGCGGCTCTGGATGCCTTTATTGCCCAAACCCAAGCTCGCGTTAGCGGTACAGTACGGGTTAAACTCTTTAAGGGAACTGCCAAGGTAGTGGGTCGGCGCTCCTCTGTTTCGCTTTATGCCCCAGACTTAGCGACCTATGGGGCTGAGGATCAGTTTGATCACAAAGCAGCGGAAGGATTTATTTATGTGTGGGGCTTGCCAACGCGAGTGTGGGCTGAGAAACTGCGCCAAGGCTAGCGCGGCTCTTCGACAATACACCACTCGTGGAGTTCGTAGTGAACGCACTGATGTTGCACCAAGGGATCTGCTTCGACGATGGCTTTGGCGGCAGCTAACGAGCTGGCCTCAAACAGCATCATCCCCCCGCCTCGCTCCGCCCAGTACCCCGTTCGTGCTTGATGGCCTGCGGCAATTAACTTACGGACATAGGCACAATGAGCCGGAACATGCTGGTCAAAGGTCTGCTTATCAACGATGCCGCGCTCAATTTTCACAAACCATGGCATTGACGCCCTACTCCTGTGGATTCAGCCTCACGACCTAGAATAGCTATAGTGAGCCGCTGTGTCACCCGCCTAGTCCGTTGTGTCTTAACCAGAACCTGCCATGAGTAAAGCTATCACCCTTGAAACGCTCTTAAGTGAATTTGCCCGCGGGGTTCGCAATTTTCGCGGTGTCAATTTGGCGGGCAGCTCGTTTCCGTTGGTGCAACTTAGTCATGTGGACTTGGCTGGGGCAAATCTCCAAGGCATTAACTGGAGTGGTGCCGATTTAATTAAGGCTAATTTAGCCAATGCGAATTTACGGGGAGCTAACCTCATTGGTGCAGACCTCAGTGGGGCGAACTTGACGGACGCAGATCTGCAAGAAGCTATCCTCAGTGGGGCGGTGTTGGTGGGGGCTTACCTGTCGCGGGCGAACCTCCGCCAAGCGGTGCTCAGTGGGGCGGTGCTGAAAGGGGCAGTGCTCCACGATACTAATTTACAAGGGGCCAATGTTGTTGGGGCTGATTTCTCGGCAGCGGATTTAACCGGGGCGATCGCCCTGCGCAAGGAGTTAGAGGAAGCCAAGCTCAGTGGTGCAACGTTGCCCAATGGGGAGGTTATCTTTGATGACAGTGACGCTGAAGAACTACCGCACCCACCCCTGACGGCTGCCGCTGATCCCATTGCTGCGCCGTCGGATACCACGATGCTAGAGTGGACCAATGAACAGGTGGTGGAATTGCTGCTTCAGCCCCAGCCGCTGCGTCCCCATACCTATCAAAGCGCTGACCTCAAGATCATCAACCTCGGCAACAATTGCTATCAACTGCGCACGGTTACGGAGCAGGCGATCGCCATTCTGGATGCCACAATCGCTTCACAACCACGGATAACCCTATTGGTTGATGCGCCCTTTGCGGATTTAGTGGCCAGCGTCCTCAAAGCCCATTCATTTTTGCCCATTCAGTACTGCGAACAGCCGGTGCCAGCGTGGGAGTACTGCCATGTCGCGACTCCAGCAGGTGCAAACGTTCAACAGGGCACTGCCCGCCAACTGTGGAAAACATGGTGGCTGATGCTGAAGGCGGCTCCCCCAGGGTCGCAGCCCAATCTACAACTTTTAGTAGAGACGCAATGGCAGCCCATTCACGATATTGCTTTTGCCCCCTTAGCCATCGGGGGGTTGATCATTAAAACCGCCGCTGGCGATCGCCACTATGGTGCCGATACGATGCTACTTTGGCTAGAGTTACCGGGAGCAGCGGTCGTTGCTGCCCCCCAAGATCCGGTGCCAGGGACGAGGCCATGGCAAGGAATTCTCAGTGTTGAAAATGGTTGCCTGATCATTCAAACGGCAGCAGGGGCGATCGCCGTTCGTGGTGACAATCTAGCGGTGACCCTTGCAGGGCAGCCCATTGATATAGAACAACTCTAATGCTTGAAATCCAGCCCTTTGATTTTAGCCGCTGGCCCATTGCGGTCAGTGATTTGCCGCTAGACACCTACCTTGTGGGGGGAGCAGTGCGAGATGCGCTGTTGGGGCGCACTACCCTTTACCCCGATCTCGACTTTATTGTGCCAAACCAGTCCCTTGAGCTGGCTGCTACCCTTGCCCAGCGTTACCAAGCGGGCTTTGTGGTCTTAGATCGCCAACGACAGATTGGCCGGGTTGTTTTTAAGAATATGACGGTGGATATTGCCCAGCAGCAGGGCGACACCCTCCTCACCGACTTGCGCGATCGCGACTTTCGCCTCAATGCCATCGCCTACGATATTCATCGCCATCACATTGTTGATCCCTTGGGTGGGTTATTAGACCTACAACAACGCCAGATTCACTACGTTAGCCCGGACAACTTGGCGGCGGATCCCTTGCGCCTTGTGCGCGCCTATCGCCAAGCCGCACAGTTGCAGTTCACGATTACTTCAGACACCCGCCGGGTCATCCAAACCTTGGCATCGCGCCTTCGCACTGTTGCCCCAGAACGGGTGCGTGTTGAACTCAGTTATTTGCTGAGTATGGTTGAAAGTGCGGCCAGCGTTACCTTAGCCTTTCGTGATGGGGTTTTAGGGGTGTGGTTGCCCTCTGTCACCGAAGAGAGTATGACCCATTACCATGCCTTAGAAACCACCTTAGCAAACTTCCCCTTTCCAGCTCTGTGGCCAAGTTTAACTACATCCATTGCCACCACGGCCGCTCCGGGCGAACCCCAGCGGCGTACCCTTGCGGCTCTAGCCAAGCTCACCTGCTTAGTGCATCCAGACCCCCAGCAGGCGGAGACACAACTGTTTGCCCTTACCTACACCGCTAATGAAATTAAAGTTGTTAAAGTCCTATGTCGCTTGCTGCAAGACTGGTTGATACCGCTGCAGCAGCCCCTCAATCGGGAACAGTCGTTCTATCTTTTTCGGGCAGCACGGGATTTTTTTCCAGCCTTTGTTGCGCTGGCACTGAGTCGCACTATCCCCAAAGCTCATCTCATCCCCTTAGTAAGGGCATGGCTCGATCCCACTAATACGGTGGCTCACCCCCCTCAGCTTGTGCGGGGTGCTGACCTAGTGCAACAGTTTCAATTGCGCCAAGGTCCAGAGATTGGCCGGATTTTGAAGGCGATCGAGGCGGCTCAAGCCCGTGGCGAGATTGGCGATCGCGCCAGCGCCCTTGCCTTTGTGGATCGGTTGTTACGCCAGCCTGCGAAACCCAAATAGATTTTCCATTCGAGTTTCCATTCGAGTTTCCATTCGATCACCTTTCCCATGAAGAGGAAGGAGTACCCCTATGCTAGCCGCTTCCTGAGCGACTCCGAGGGATCTAACGCATCAATGGGGGTTCGAGGCTCTGGGGTCGATCCCTCGGCAGAATAGGAGGGGGAGAGTGTTGCCACAACGTGTTGGAGCACTTGCTCAGGGGAGCCTAGTCCCTGTACAGAGCCGTTCAAGTAAAGGACATAGTCGCAGGTTGCTTTGATCCGCTCAAGGTTGTGGGACACTTGCAAAATTGTCCAGCCCTCTTCTTCTTTGAGTTCTGTCAGCAGATCATAAAACTGTTGTTCGGCATGGTGGTCTAGGCCAGCGGGGGCTTCGTCCAAAATTAATAGGCGACGGGGCTGCACAAGGCAATAGGCGAGTAATGCCCGTTTGGTTTCTCCTCCCGACAGAGCACTCATGGGCTGTGTGGCTAAGTGGTTGAGGTGCAACCGCCGCAGGCTATGGGCAATGGCGCGTTGGCGATCGCGCCGATGGTGCCATGGCCACTGCCATGTTTGACAGTCCCAGCCCAGCCCAACAAATTCCGCTACCGTAATGGGAATGCGGCGATCGCACTGAAAACTTTGTGGTAAGTAGGCCACCTGCTGGCGGACATAGGGCAGCAAGCGCCGATAGCTCATGCCATAGCCCAATAGTGTGACCCGACCAGCTTGGTAAGGAATAATTCCCAACAGAGCTTGAATTAGACTCGTTTTCCCCGCACCATTGGGACCAACAATTGCCATGTTTGTATGGGCTGGCAACCTAAAAGAAATATTTTCGACCACGCGGCGATCGCCCCGCCACACCGAAAGATTCTCTACTTCAAGAAGGTATTCGTCCACCATGGTGTCTCGGTATTGCTAAAAGGCCGGACGTAAAACAGCCACCGGCCAGACAACCGCCACCGACTGAGGCGATCGGTAGGTTTGGGTCTCAGTACCAAACGCTGTCGCCAAATTACGAATATTCTGCCGCATCGTTGCCAAGAAGTACTCTGGCGTGAGGTCTGCAACAGAGGGTGCTGTTTCCAACGGGTCAAAAACACTGACCTTCACCCCCATATCCTGAGCAAGGCTAGCAAACACCTGCTCCTGCCCCGGTTCAGTCAGCAGCGTTTTCAGTTGGCTAGTTTGCACCACCTCCATCACCCGCCGAACATCTGCTGGCGCCGGACTCTCTTCCGGCACACCCACTAAAAAGTCAACTTGGAGATTGTAACTGTCGGCAAAGTAAGGGGCAAAATCGTGATAAACCACAAACGTTTTGCCCGCAAACGGAGATAGCTTGGCCTCCGCCTCAGCATCCAAGGCTCTGAGTTCGTCAATAAAAGTGGCAGCGTTGGCTCTATAAATTTCGGCACCCTCAGGATCGATCGCTATCAACCCATCACGAATGTTTTCCACCTGTTGCACTGCCCGCTTGGGATCTAGCCAAATGTGCGGGTTAAACTCACCGTGACTATGATCGTGAGTGTGGCCATGGTCATGCGGTTCATCGTCCACCAGTGTTGCGACCCCAACACTGCTATCAATAATCTTCAGTTTAGGATTGTCTGCGTTGTCAATTAAAGGCTCTAAAAATGCCTCCAGATCAAGGCCATTTTTCACCAGTGCCGCTGCTCGGTTAATCTCCTGCACATCCTGAGGCCGCGCCTGAAAATCATGGGGATCAACATTGGCAGGCACTAACTGCGTCACCGTTGCCCGATCGCCCACAACTGCTTTTGTAAAGGCAGTCATCGGCAAAAACGTCGTCACCACCGTCAATTGAGGAGTGGCGACCGGCTCCGTTGGGGTCTCTGTTTCAGTTGTCTGTGTTGGCGCACAACCGCCCAGCAGCACACTGATAAGCAGCACTCTCCCGAGCGATCGCCACCAACCCGCCCCTAACGCATTGCAACCCATAGGACAACCCACGAATGATAACCATTCTCAGATTTATCATATAAAACCGCCTTCGGCAAGGGCAGCTTGGCACCGCCGCTGCCGTAACGTGGGTTGGAGTCTCCGCCTTAATTTCCCACAAAAGATGGGGGTCTAGTTTGCCCCCAGCCAAGGGATCGTTGCTATGGAGTTAGACCGAGCGACCTCTAGCCTTCGACGTTCAGGAAGGGTAGTAATGCCATCACCCGTGCCCGTTTAATCGCTACTGCTAGCTGCCGTTGCTGCTTGGCCGTCAAACCAGTGACTCGCCGGGGCAAAATTTTACCCCGCTCGGTAATAAATCGCCGCAGCAGATCAACATCTTTGTAGTCAATAGGCTCGCCGGGGGCAATAGGAGAAATACGTCGCCGATAAAATGCCATAGCTGTTGTTCCTTAACCGTACCGCGCTAATCTGGACTATTTAATTTCTTTGTGAATTGTATGTTTGTTGCAGTGGGGACAGAATTTTTTTAGTTCCAAGCGTCCTGTAGTGGTGCGCCGATTCTTGGTCGTGGTGTACCGCGACACGCCGGGAGAGCGCTGAGCAGAGTTGCTGCGGCATTCCGTACACTCGAGGGTGATAATGATTCTGGCACCTTTTGCTTTAGCCATGATGTTGCCTATCTATCCAGTGAGCCGATCTCTGATTATCGCACATTTTTACGGAGTTTAGTCACAATTTCAATGATCTTACGATCCAGGTAAAACCCCCGGCGACAGCGATAGACACTGGTTCCCCCAACGCGATCGTGGAGGGTGCGGTGCTCCTCATCAATCCAGGCTAAGCTACAGTCCACTGCGAGGGGCATCAGCAAGATAATCAGGGCAAAGTTAACGCCGTAGGACTCAACGCCGACCAAGGCCAGCAGGGCGCACGAGCCAATCACTAGCTCCCGCTTACTAAGAGAGAGCAGATCGGGGGTGCGATCGCGCCTATCGAGTAGGCGCACATTCATCAACCAGTGTCCTGGGCTTTGCCCCTTGTTGCGGTTGACCATCGCCACCCGTAGCAGCCACCACACCACAGCAAACACAATGATTTGCCCCCATTGAATAGCTGCACCTGCGGTAATACCAACCACGCTCGTGAGCCAGATCACCAGAAAGTCAATACTGGTGGCGATCGCCCGTCGCCATGGTTGGGCAAGGGGCAACGGCGGAGGATACTGACGGGAAAGAGCCATAGGAGAGTCTACCGTCTTACGTACCAGCTAACCCTACCATGATACTGGTTGCGCTTCAGGAGACTGATAAAACAGGGGTGCAACACCGCCACACCCCTATTGTCCACCCATTGCTCTGTGTCAACGACAGTGACCTATGGGCGCAAGTTCCCCAGCATTCCCATTAAGCCATCTTGCTGTTTGAGCATCCGGTTCAGCTTCTTGAGGTCAAGACTAATGGTTTCGGCGGGGTAGTTCTTCAGAAAGGACATCATACTCAGACCTTCGGGAGAGGCTGCCGCTGTTAGCATGGCTCCGCGCAGTGCCACTTCCCCCGCCTTATCGCGACGGATGGTTACCTGAGAGAACTGTTTGAGAACATCCTTGCCAATGGGGCTATTGAGAATGCCATTGACTTGCACAACATTGAAGGGGAGTTTCATGCCCAAAAATTCCAAGAGTTTTGCTTGGTCATCTTTGGGCACTAATCGCATCAAGGAGCGCAGTTCCCCCGTTGCCTGTTGGGTGGAGACGTACTCTTCTAGCTCCGACATGGGGAATGAACGCTGAAATGGACCGTAGGTCAATGAAACATAGTTGGCCGCTTTGGCAGGAGTCACAAACAGTGCCCCAACAGGCAGTGCCAGAGCTACTAACCAAGGCGAAAGACGCTTAAGCATGACGGATCAACTCCAAAAATTAAGGCAAAATGGGCACTGACAGCCTGTTTTGTTGCATCGAAATCAAGACACCACATCCTCATTTCCCATAGAGTTTGACAGATGCAAAACAAGCCGTAGATTGCACCGCTAGCAGTATAGCAGGCAAGATAGAGGTTGCCTTGGCTTCTTAAACTAGGTGTAACGTTCTAATGGGTGTATGAGTGTTTGGCAACCGGGTGCAGTGCTTGACCTGAAGATTGATACCCTCAACCATACGGGTGACGGTGTGGCTCGTTGGCAGGGCAGGGTGGTATTTGTGCCCGATGCGGTGCCGGGCGATCGCCTGCGGGTGCGCCTTCAGCACGTTAAGCCGCAGTATGCCAATGGCGTGCTCCTCGAGGTTCTTGAGCGATCGCCACAGCGGGTTCGGCCTGCTTGCATTGTGGCTGACAAGTGTGGTGGCTGTCAGTGGCAGTGCATCGATTATCATGCCCAGTTAGCGGCTAAGGAACAACTGGTGAAAGAGGCGATCGCCCGCATTGGGCAGTTGCAGCCCCAAGCCTTTTTACCTATATTGGCTGCTCCATCTCCTTTAGGCTACCGCAACAAGGTCACCTACCCCCTTGCCCGTCGCCATGGTCAGGTGGTTGCAGGCTATTATCAAAAAGGCTCGCACCGCATTGTCAACCTGAACCAATGTCCAGTGCAGGATCCGCGCCTCAATCCTCTGCTAGCCACCCTTAAAGCCGACCTACAGCCTTGGCCTATCTATGACGAGTCAACCGGATCTCCGGGGGTTCGCCACCTAGGGCTGCGCATTGGCCAGCGTACGGGCGAGCAACTGATCACCCTAGTGCTAGCAGGGGATATCCCCCCTCACCTCGAAGGGCAAGCGCAACGATGGTACGACCAGTTTGCCGCCGTTGTGGGGGTCTGTGTGAACATTAATTCGCAGCGGGGGAATCGCATCTTTGGCTCTCAAACCCGGGTGCTAGCGGGTCAGCTGTACCTACGGGAGGTTTTGGCTGGCATTGAGTTCCACGTTGGCGCGACAACGTTTTTCCAAGTCAATACGGCTCAAGCAGAGCAACTTATCCAAACCCTTGAGGCTTGGTTGGCGCTCTCAGGAACCGAGCATCTATTAGATCTGTATTGTGGCATTGGCACCCTTAGTTTACCGTTGGCGCGCTCAGCGGCTCGGGTCACTGGGGTTGAGTGTCATCCAGACTCGGTTACCCAAGCGATCGCCACGGCTCGTCACAATGGGTTGACCAATACGGAATTTATCTGTGCGGTTGCCGAAGAGTGGCTCCCCCATTGGTGCAACACTGTTGATGTCCTGCTGCTGGATCCGCCCCGTAAAGGGTGCGATCGCGCCGTCCTCGATGCAATTTTAGGGCAGCGCCCACCCCGAATTGTCTATGTCAGTTGCCATCCAGCCACCCTAGCGCGGGATTTAGGGTATCTGTGTCAGGCGGGTGCCTATCAATTGGCCAAAGTACAGCCCCTAGACATGTTTCCCCAAACCGCCCACGTCGAAACCATTGCATTACTCACCGCGACCTAGTCCCTGAGTTGCCCCTCAGTCGTCTCGGAAAAATTGTGAGGACTAGCGCAGAGTTGCATTGGCAATAATGGTGATGACCGCAGTCACAATCAAGCCAAAGGCAAGATTGACAACTTGTCCCGAGGCTTTCTGGTACGTATCCACCCGTACGTTAAGAATGGCTAGCTCATTGCCAAATGCTCCCATACCGTTTTTGACCTTATCCACCTCCCCCTTTAGCCCCTCAACGTCCTGTTTCAGATCGTCAACATCGTGTTTGAGTCCTTCGACATCCTGCTTAAGCCCTTCAACATCATGCTTCAGACCCTCAACGTCCTGCTTAAGCCCTTCGACATCGTGGCGCAGCAGCTCAACATCACCGCGAATACCACGTAACTCTGTAATCACAAGGGTTTGAAATTCTTGTTCGCTCATAGGGCGGCTGCATCAAGGACGCCAATGGTTTGGGTATAAATGGCCTGAGCTTCTTCAGGAGTATTACCAATACTCACTAGTCCTAGTTTACCAAACTCGGAGAGGGCACCCATCAAGTGAAAGACCGTGCCTGTTTCGGTACTGGAGTCAAAGTGGAGATGGTAGCGGGCAATCATATCCAAGAGATCGTTGGGTAGGAGGCCGCGATACTGCGGTTGGCAGAGGTTATCGGAGGCAATATAAAATTTGGGACGGCGGTGCTTACTATAAAAAAGACCGGACTCCAACTCATAATGACCATCGGTCAGGAATTGCAGCGTCATAAAGGGATGGGTGGTTCCTCCCTTACGGAGGTTAATTTCAATGGCAGCTAGCTCCCACGCTTGCTGATCGGCATCGAACGTGGCAACAAAATCCAGCCCATAATAGCCAATGACCCCCTGTTGCGCCAGATAGGTTCCAGCGGTGCGTCCGAGGTCTTGCAATTGATGCCGATAGTCCGCGTGGGCAGGAAATTCACACCCAATGAAAATTTGCCCTTCCGGTTCATTCAAGAGCTGTTCGTGGGTGGAGATGATTTCCACCCGACCGTCAGGGGTGATGCGACCTTGGACACTGGGCGATCGCTTCTGGGAGCCGTCGATGAAGGCTTCAACAATGCCTCCGAGGGTTATAAATCGCTGCCGGTAGGAGTCCCATGTTTCATTAGGGGCTTGGAACCTCATGTCGGCAAGGCTATTCTCTAGCCGTTGGAGATGGGCGGGATCTGTGGGGGAGGTGGTGGGGCGCACCTGTGTTAGGTCAAGGAGGGCATTCCCTTCGCCAGAAAATGCTTCGTTTAGTTTCACCACTAAGCGGTGTAAGTGGGGGTATTTGGCTTGCAGGTGGGCGATCGCCTGCACTAACTCAGAGACTGTGGCTAAAAAGCCACTGCCGACAGGGTGGGGGATGCCTGCTGCTGCAAAGAGTTCGCGGCTGCCCGCCTTAGTTCCCCAATAGAGTAAATCCGGATCCGTTGAGTACAGAGGAATCCCCAACGTCACGGCCAGTTCCCGTTCGAGGGGGGTAGAGTTAAAACAGACCATATAGGCCTGATTCGGCCGTAGGGCTTGACGGATACGTTCCACCAAGCGGGGGCGCTCCAAGATTTTAGCGGTCAAGGGTTTATCGGAGCGATCGTAGGTAGCCAACAGCAGGAGGCGATCGCGGGCATGGGAGGTGGGTACCCCTGGCAACAAATCAAGATAGTAGTCAATAATACTGGGGTGCAGCGGCTGTGAAGTGATATAGATCATGCGCGTGCGGGGATTGCGCAGTTGAATCAGTGTATAGAGCTGGCGCTCTTCATAGTGGGTGTAGCCCGTAATTTTGGCAAGTTCCGGTTGGGGAAAACTCAGAGAAGGCACAACCACAATATCCCGCTCAATTCCCCCTGGCCCCTTTGGCAGTTCCGGTACAAAGGTTTCCGTACCCTCCCAACACTCCTGCAGACGGGTTTGTAGGTGGTGGAATTGCTGGGCAATGGACATCTGCCAGTCCCCCAAAGGTTTGTCCCCTAGTGTAGCAGTGTCCTCTGCTCAGCACGTTAAGAGTGTCGATGGCTTTAAGGCACGCAGTATCTTAGAATCAGTACGTTGTTTTGTTAGGCCAAGCGGCTCAATGCTTAGACATCCGGCACTACGCGCCCTAGGTAAAATTTGGCGATTACTCGATCGCGGCGATCGCTGGCAACTGGTGGGTATTGGCGTTTTAATGCTCATGGGCAGCATTTGGGAAGCAGTAGGCGTAGGCTTGGTTCTGCCCTTTATTGCCATTATTGAAAAGCCGGAACGCCTAAATGAGATTCTGTTTTGGCGGCAAAACAACACCCCTCTAACCCAAGGCGAAGAATATAAGTGGTTGTTAACCCTCAGTTTGGCCTTTGGTGCCCTGTATATTGTGAAAAATCTATTTATTGCTGGCAGTAACTACATTCAATTTAAGTTTTTGAATGAAAAGCAGCGGAAGTTTTCCATATTACTACTTCGGAGTTATTTGTTTAAGCCTTATACCTTTCATCTGCAAAATAATACTGCGAAGCTTATCCAAAACGCAAAAACAGAAACCAACAATGTCTTCAACCAATATCTATTACCGATTTTAGTCATCATTTCAGAATTTCTAATTGTTTTAGCCATCTTTAGTGTCATCATTCTTGCAAATCTATTTATTGCTATCATTGTCATCGCTGCTTTAGCCCTATTAACCTATCTATTTTTCAAGATCTTTCAAAGAACTTTGAGGACTATAGGAGCTAAACGGGTTCACTACGAACAACATGTGGTCCAAGCCATTAGCCAAGCCTTGGGTGGCATTAAGGAGGTCAAAATTCTTGGACGAGAGAAATTCTTTCTTGATATTTATGAAGAGAACCTTATTGAAGATCGCAAAGCCAATTTCTTCTTGAACTTTATTAGCCAACTGCCTCGTTCTTACTTTGAAACTCTAGCTGTAATTACTATTATTCTGATTATTGTCTTGACGTTGGTGCAGCACGGATCAATGGCTCAAGTGTTGCCGCTGATTTCTCTCTTTGCGGCGGCGGCATTCCGGTTGCTGCCTTCGGCAACTCGCCTGATGAACAGCTTGAACACGGCTATTTTTTACGCTGCTGCGGTGGATGTTGTCTATGACGATATTCTGGAGGCGCGTACGTTTAGCACACCAGCTCTAGCGTCTAGTCATAGTCCTCCTCAGCCTTTTCACGATCGCCTCGAACTTCTTGATATTTACTATTCTTACCCCAATACTCAACGACCTGCTTTAGAGGGGGTCTCCTTAACGATTAAACAGGGAGAGATGATTGGCTTTGTGGGGTCTTCTGGTGCCGGTAAGACAACGATTGTTGATGTTATTTTAGGACTCCTAACCCCCTCCCACGGGGATATTCGCGTTGATGGGGTGAGTATCTATACCAATGGGGTGAGTATCTATACCAACCTTAGTCAGTGGCAGCGGCAGATTGGCTATATTCCCCAAAGTATTTACCTTTCGGATGATACGCTACGCCGCAATATTGCCTTTGGTCTGCCGGATACTACGATTGACGAAGAGGCGCTCCTAGCAGCGGTTCACGCCGCACAGCTATCGACCTTTGTCGCGGGTTTGCCAGAGGGGTTGGATACGATTGTTGGGGAGCGCGGGGTGCGGCTTTCAGGGGGGCAACGCCAGCGCATTGGCATTGCGCGGGCACTGTATCACAATCCAGGCGTGTTGATTATGGATGAAGCAACCGCAGCGCTGGATAACCAAACCGAAGCGGGGGTGATGGATGCGATTCAAGCCCTCAGTGGTGAAAAAACGATTATTATGATTGCCCACCGCCTCAGTACGGTAATGAATTGCGATCGCCTCTACTTGATGGCAAATGGCAAAGTAGCAGCCACAGGAACCTACACAGAATTAATAGAGCATAGTCCTGAGTTCCGCGCTATGGCAAAAGGGTATGAAACGCCCCCGTCTGCTTAAGGCCGATGGCAATCATTCGCTTGCAGTTCCTTTAAGGTACGCGCCATCAACACGGCGTGCGTGCCTCGTTCTGGCTCCCCGTCTTTGGGGTGGCGTTGCCGGTAGCTGCCATCGGGTTGCAGCTCCCAAGCTTGGCGATTATCAGCAAGCATAATTTCCAGTAGCTCTTGCAGTTCCTGCTGAATACGTGGCTCTATAATCGGTGCGATCGCCTCCACTCGCCGATCTAAGTTGCGCGATCGCCAGTCAGCACTGCCGATAAAGTACTCTGGCTGACCGTTGTTGCCAAAATAGAAAATTCGCGAGTGCTCGAGAAAGCGACCAATAATACTAATCACCCGCAGGCGATCGCTCACTCCCGGCACCCCAGGGCGCAAGCAGCACATCCCCCGAATAATCAAATCAATTTCTACTCCCGCTTGCGAAGCTTCGTACAGCGCACGGATGAGTTGGGTATCTGTAATCGCATTCATTTTGGCAATAATCCGCCCTGGGCGGCCATTACGGCAGTGCTCCGTTTCGCGGTGGATGAGTGCTAGCATCCGTTCCCGCATGGTCACCGGTGCCACCAATAGTTTCCGATAGTGCCGCTGCCGCGAGTAGCCCGTCAAGACGTTAAACAGTTCCGTGAGGTCTGCGCCCAATTCTGGGCGACAGGAAAATAACCCTAAATCCTCATAAAGACCAGCGGTCTTGGGGTTGTAATTGCCCGTACCAATGTGAACGTAACGGCGAATTTGCCCTGCTTCTTGACGCACCACCAACACCGTCTTGGTATGGGTCTTTAGGCCGGGTACCCCATACACCACATGCACACCCACTTTTTCTAGCTTTCGCGCCCAGAGAATATTGTTCTCCTCGTCAAAGCGAGCTTTGAGTTCCACCAGTACCGCCACCTGTTTACCATTTTCCGCCGCTTTAATCAGGGCACTGACAATGGGAGAGTCGCCGGACGTGCGGTAGAGGGTCATCTTAATGGCTAACACTTGCGGGTCGTGAGCGGCTAGGGTAATAAACCGCTGCACTGTTGCCGTAAACGAGTGGTAGGGGTGGTGCACCATCAAATCGCGCTCGCGGATTAAGCCAAATAACTCATTTGCCGTTGCTTCCCAATAATCGGTGCCCAAGGTCGTAATTTCACTGGTGGTGTCAAATAAAGACTCCCGCTCATCCACCCGCTGAAAACTAGGCGGCACTTGAGGATGCCACTCCACATCCTTACATTGCGGCAATGGCAGTGCCATAAAGGCAAACAGATCGTTGAGGCACAACAGCCCATCTAATTCATAAACATCAATCTCTTCGAGATCCATTTCCTCCATCAGGGTTTGCTTTAGCAGTGGCGGAATCCCCCGCTGGACTTCAAGGCGAACCACAGAACCAAACCGGCGTTTGCGAATTTCCTGCTCGATCGCAATCAGCAGATCATCGGCCTTATCTGTTTCCAGTTCAAGGTCAGCACTGCGGGTAATGCGAAAGACAAAGTAAGACTGAATGTCCATGCCGGGAAATAGCGCATTCAGGTTGTGGGCAATGATGTCTTCAAGGGGCACCCCAACCCAATGGGTGGCTTCGGAGCTGTGCAGGTGTTGCGGCAAGGGAATAAAGCGAGGAAAACGGTTGGGCACCTTAACCCGGGCTAATCGCTCTTGGCCAGAATCAGGATCTCGAATCAAGACGGCCAAGTTAAGGCTCAAGCTGGAAATATAGGGGAACGGATGAGCCGGATCCACGGCTAGGGGAGTGAGCACTGGAAACACTTGCGCCTGAAAGTAATGGTTGAGGTAGCTTTGCTGCTCCGGCTCTAGCTCCTGAAAACGGTTGAGAAAAATCGCTTCCTTGGCAAGGAGCGATCGCAATTCTTGGTCGAAATAGCGGTGCTGCTCAGTCACAATGGGGATAAGATATTGCCGCACAGCCTGTAACTGCTCTGCGGGCGGCATGCCATCGGCACCACCTTGGAGGATGCCACTTTCTACCTGTTGTTGCAGACCGGCCACCCGCACCATAAAAAATTCATCGAGGTTGGTACTAAAAATCGCCATGAACTTCAGCCGCTCTAGGAGCGGTGTTCGCGGATCGTAGGCCTCATGCAGCACTCGCTTGTTAAACTCCAACCAACTGAGGGAACGGTTGAAATAGTACTGTGGGTCATTTAGATCAATGGGTTCCGAAGCTTTGCGGCGACTGGACTTAGCCGAGGTCATAATAGTCTGTTCCAGTTCTTCTGTTGCACTAGCATCCACTGTACTCGATCCCCTGTGCTGACCGGTTCTGATTTTTCTCAGAGCGTACAATGATAAGGTTAAGGTTTGCTAATCGTGGAGAATCGTTAAAGGTATGGCTGAGGTAGGGGCAACGGGGGCAGAAATTCGGGCAACGCGAATTGAAAAAGCTGCCACACTCCAGCAGCGGGGGATGAACCCCTACGCCTATCGCTGGGAGCGCACCCATACGGCAGCTATGCTCCAAAAAAAATACGCCAATCTCACCGCAGGGGATGCCGTGGGCGATCGCGTCAGTGTGGCAGGCCGCATCATGGCACGGCGGGTGTTTGGTAAGCTGGCGTTTTTTACCCTCCAAGATGAGAGTGGCACCATTCAGCTTTACCTCGACAAGCAGACCATCAGTACTGCTATGGGAGAGACCGCCTTCTCAGATCTTAAACAGCTCACCGACGTTGGCGACATTCTCGGTGCGGTGGGCACCCTCAAACGCACAGAAAAAGGGGAGCTATCGGTGGTGGTTGAGGACTACAGCCTCCTGACCAAAGCATTGTTGCCCCTGCCTGACAAGTGGCATGGCCTCACGGATGTTGAAAAACGCTATCGGCAGCGCTATGTCGATTTAATTGTCAATCCCCATGTGCGAGACACCTTTCGCAAACGCGCCCTGATCACGGCTGCCATCCGCCAGTATCTGAACGAGCAAGGGTTTATTGAAATTGAAACCCCTGTCCTCCAAGCAGAGGCAGGAGGCGCCGAAGCCCGCCCTTTCATCACCTATCACAACACCTTAGAGATGCCGCTGTACCTGCGGATTGCCACAGAGCTTCATCTTAAGCGGTTGATCGTGGGAGGGTTTGAAAAGGTCTTTGAACTAGGGCGCATCTTTCGCAATGAAGGGATTTCCACAAAGCATAATCCTGAATTTACCTCGATTGAGGTATATCAAGCCTACGCCGACTACACCGACATGATGGCCTTAACTGAAGCCATTATTACTACTGCGGCTCAGCAGGTTCTTGGCACCCTCATCCTAAACTATCAAGGAGAGACCATTGACCTGACCCCTCCCTGGCAGCGGGTGACGATGCACGAGATCGTGGCAAAGGTTACAGGGGTAGATTTTCAGCAGTTTGGCGAACTGGAGCAGGCCAAAGCCGCCGCCCAGCAGGTGGGAGTCAGCGATCTTGACAGGTGCGATACCATTGGCCGTGTGCTGAACGAAGTGTTTGAGCAAGCTGTTGAACCCACCTTAATTCAGCCCACCTTTGTCCTTGACTATCCCGTGGAAATTTCCCCCTTAGCCAAACCCCATCGCCATAAACCGGGGCTAGTGGAGCGGTTTGAACTGTTTATTGTGGGACGTGAGCACGCCAACAGCTTTTCTGAGCTGACGGATCCGCTAGATCAACGGCAACGGCTGGAGGCGCAAGCGGCACGGAAAGCGGCAGGGGATCTCGAAGCCCACAGCGTGGATGACGACTTTTTAACGGCTTTAGAGCACGGTATGCCACCCACCGGTGGGTTAGGGATTGGCATTGATCGATTGGTGATGCTGCTAACCGACTCCCCCAGTATCCGCGATGTGATTGCCTTTCCGTTATTGCGCCCTGAATAGACGGCTGGGCAAGATTTGCTAAAATCTTAAGCATATTTACCGATTGATGCCCACCCAGAATGGAGGCATGGCGAACAATGTCAGTGCAAACCATTGAAAAACCAGCAACCGTTCGTAAGTTGGCACCCCGCTATCGTGTGCTGCTGCACAATGATGATGTGAACTCGATGGAGTACGTTGTCGAGGTGTTGCTGAAAACGGTGCCCAGTTTGACACAACCACAGGCGGTGGAAATTATGATGGAGGCTCACATGACTGGGGTTGCTTTGGTCATTACCTGTGCCCTTGAGCACGCTGAATTCTATTGTGAAGGCCTGAAAATGGCAGGATTGACGAGCACCATTGAACCGACTGAATAATGCTTGGCGGCAGATGATCCGCCGCCCGCTCTGGGTTCGTCTGTTGAGTTTTGCCGTAACACTGGTTTTGCTTTGGCTACCCATTGGCCTGAGCATTTTTTTTCTGTGGGGGGACGGTGGCACTGCTAGCTTTGTCAATATGGGGCTGCTGTACCTCATTTTTATCGCTTTGCTGCGGGTTTGGGGGCAGCGAGTTCACCAGCAGCGATCGCCCCTAGGGTTCTATGGGTTGCAGGGGGGCTGGCTATTTGGCCGCGATGCCCTTGTAGGATGGCTGTTGGCTGTGGGGTTGGTAGTGCTGTTGTTCTTCGTTGAAGGGCAGTTGGGCTGGGTGCAGTGGCACGGCACGCCGGATCGCTTTGGGCTATTGCTAGTGGAGGGCTTGGCTACCGGAATTGGTGTGGGTTTTGCCGAAGAGTTGCTGTTTCGAGGGTGGCTCTTACAGGAGCTAGAGCTAGAGTATCAGCCTTGGTTTGCCCTCGGCCTCAATGGTTTGATCTTTGCGGTGCTGCACTATCTTCACCCACCGGAGGTGATTCGCGCCACCTGGCCACGCTTTTTTGGTTTAGTGATATTGGGTTTAAGTTTAGGTTTGGGAAAATGGGTCTTTGGCCGCCGCTTGGGCTTTCCCATGGGGTTCCACGGCGGGTTGATCTGGGCCTATTTTGGGGTCAAGGTGGGGGAGTTGGTTACCTATACTGGGGTTGCGCCAGAGTGGCTGACGGGTATTGGTGGTAATCCGATCGCCGGTGTTATGGGGGTGAGCCTATTAGGGATTGTCACGCTTCTCCTTGGTTATCGCGCCGCAACCGCACCATAAAAAAACCATCCATGTCTTGACGCTGCGGCCAGACGGTGATCCACCCTTGGGGATCCGCCCATTGATCTAGGGGGGCAAAGGGAGGATCGATGCGCCACTGGGGGTGCAGGCGCAGGAAGTGCTGAATCTGGGCTTCATTTTCCGCTGGCTCTAGGCTACAGGTGGCATACACCAGCACACCGTTCGGTTTGACCCACTGGCAGACATTGCTGAGGAGTTGGGCTTGCAGGGGAACAAGGCTGGCTAATCGTTTGCCTAAGGGGTGCCAGCGGGCATCGGCATGGCGGTGCAGCGTTCCGGTGCCAGAGCAGGGAACATCCAGCAGCACGCGATCGCCTACGCCCCTGAAGTCTGGAGCCGTGGCACTATCGACGGTGTGAATCTCAATACAGCTTAAACCAAGGCGATCGCGATTTTGACGCAGTCTGCGCAGGCGGCTGGGGGTGCGATCGCAGGCAATCACCCGGCCTTGATTGCGCATTAGCTCAGCGATATGGGTTGTTTTACCCCCCGGAGCAGCACAGGCATCAATGACAACCTCCCCAGGCTGGGGATCCAACAAATGTGCCACCCACTGCGCTGCGCGATCTTGAACCGACCAATACCCCGCCTCAAAGTAGGGCAATGTCGCCATGGGTGCGCCACAGTGGTTCAGCGTCAGCCCTTGGGGTAGCGTGGGAATAGCCCTCAGGTCATAGCCCGCCTCAGCAAATAACTGGATTAAATGCTGGCGATCGCCCCGTAGGGGATTGAGCCGTAAATCGAGGCGGGGCGGGCGGTTAAACCAGTCGCAGAGCGCTTGGCACTCCTCAAGTCCCACTAGGTCTAACCAGCCTTCAATCAGCTCATCGGGGAAACTATAGTAACAGCCCAGTTGTGAGACGTGGGGCAACCCTGCAATCATCGACGTGAGCGGATCACCCTCAGCACGCAGATAGCGGCGCAGCACCCCATTCACCAGCGCGGCCAACCCGCCCAAGCCCACCACCTTTGCCAGACGCACACTGGTATCCACCGCTGCGTGGGCTGGAATGTGATCGAGGTACCGCAGTTGATAGAGGCCTAGGCGCAGAATTAATTGCAGGCGCAGGGGAGGCGCTTGACGACAAAAGCCCGCAATGAGGGTATCTAAGGTGCGCTGCCGCCGTACCGTTCCATAGACTAACTCGGTGACAAGGGCGCGATCGCTGGCCTGTAGATCGCAGGTATGCAATACCCTGTCTAAGGCCACATCGGCATAGGCCCCCTTGGCAATGGCATCGAGTGCGTTGAAGGCAAGATGACGGGCAATTAGTTCCACGCCGACTGTTGGATCGCCTCTCGCTGTTCACTACTGGCGATTGGCCATTCTGGATGATCACCACCAATCACTAAATTGGCAATGGCCACATAGTCCTCACTAAACTGGCTCAGGGCATTAATGAGAATATCTAGGGCTAGGGCATCACTGGTGCCCAGATCAAACCAGCAGCGCGCCCAACGCCCATTGTACTCAAACTCTCCCATATTGTGCATTACCGCCATAAGAGAGCTATCCGCTTGCAGGGGATTGTACTCAAGGTAGCTGAGGTCTAACCCTGTTTCCTGGACTTGCAGGTTCTCGGCATTGAAGCCGCCCAACTTTCCTAAAAAAAACCATGAATTAAAGACTTCTTCAAGGTATTGCTGCTCAATGGTGGTGGGAGGGTCAACAAACTCGACCCAGATCCACAGATCAAAGGGATCAATTTCCCGAAAGATCACATTCATGCATTTGCCCCCAAGAGGCCTTTCTGAAACGCAGGGCGGCTGCGTAAGCGCTCTGTGTAGCCTTCAACCGCAGGATAAGGACTCAAATCAACTTGAAACAGCATTTGTAAGTAGGCCAAGACGGATCCTAGAGCAACATCGGCAACGGAAAAGTCAGCTCCCAAAATATACGTGTTCCCCTGCAGTGTTGCGTCTAACCCAGCTAAGAGGCTAGGGAGTTGGCGATCGCGATTTTCCGGCGGAAACATGGCCTGAGAGAGGGTAGAGTTGGCAAACAGAACCCACTGATAGACCTTAGCCGCCGTTGCGGCATCCGACGGCAGTTGACCGTGGGTTTGGGCGAGGTATAGCAAAATAGCTCCCGATTCCCACAGCACCAGATCCCCATCCACAATGACGGGCACTTTACCCATTGGGTTTAGTTTCAGGAACTCAGGCTGGCGATGCTCCCCTGCTTGCAGATCCAGCAGCACAAATTCATAGGGGAGGCCAATTTCTTCTAGATACCAGCGCACAATTGAAGCGCGGGACTTAGCACCACCATAGAGCTTTAGCATAGGCGATTGGTGTGAACTCATTGCAACGGAAGCAGCTGATTGCTATTATCGGCGATCTGCATCCCTATTGATGAGAGCGCGAAGGACTCAGCGAACTATTGGGTCTGCAGGTAACCTCTAGGTACCAGTGGTCCAAGAGTTCATATACTCAATCTGCTCAGGGGTCAGCGTATCCATCGTAATTCCCATGGCCTGCAGTTTAAGGCGGGCAATTTCTTGATCCACTTCCGTAGGAATGGCGTGAATCCCGGCCGCAAGCTGCCCTTGATGTTTTACTAAGTACTCACAGCCAAGGGCCTGGTTGGCAAAGCTCATATCCATGACACTGGCGGGGTGGCCTTCTGCCGCGGCTAGGTTAATAAGCCGCCCTTCCCCCAAAACAATGATGGATTTGCCACTGGGGAGCACGTACTCTTCGGTAAAATTGCGGACAACCCGCACCTCTTTAGCCAAGGTTTTGAGGGTTGCCAGATCAATTTCAATATCGAAGTGACCGGAGTTGGCCACCATCGCCCCATCCTTCATTACCGCAAAGTGCTCAGCGCGGATCACGTGTTTATTCCCCGTCACGGTGATGAAAATATCGCCTTGGGGAGCGGCTTCCAGCATGGGCATCACCCGGAATCCATCCATGACCGCTTCAATGGCACGAACCGGATCAATTTCGGTCACGATCACATTGGCACCCATCCCCCGTGCCCGCAGTGCAGTTCCCTTGCCACACCAGCCGTAACCGGCGACGACGATGGTTTTGCCAGCCAGCAGAATATTGGTTGCCCGAATAATGCCATCGAGGGTGGACTGGCCGGTGCCATAGCGGTTGTCAAAGAAGTGCTTGGTGTCGGCATCGTTGACGTTAATGGCGGGAAAGGTCAGTACCCCATCGCGAAACATGGCTTTGAGGCGGACAATACCAGTGGTGGTTTCTTCGGTGGTGCCAATAATATCCGCTAGCTGCGACTGCCGTTCTTTGACAAGGGTTGCGACCACATCACAGCCATCATCAATAATGATGTTGGGTTTGTGATCCAAGGCAATGTTGACGTGGCGTCGGTAGGTGTCTGTGTCTTCCCCCTTTTTGGCAAATACGGGAATGCCGTAGTGAGTCACTAAACTAGCAGCCACATCATCCTGGGTGGACAGGGGGTTGCTGGCAATCAGGACTGCGTCGGCACCACCGGCTTTGAGGGCGATCGCCAAGTTAGCGGTTTCGGTGGTGACGTGGCAACAAGCGGCCAAGCGAATGCCAGCGAGGGGCTGCTCTTGGGCAAAGCGATCGCGAATTTGCCGCAGCACTGGCATCTCCCGTCCGGCCCACTCAATCCGTTGCTGCCCCAAGGGGGCTAAGCTCAAATCTTTAACGTCGTGACGAACGGTGGTTTCAGGATTGATCGCGGAAGAGACCATGCTGCAATGCCTTAAGAAAGGTTACGGCTACTCATTATACGCAACAGTTGTGCATCATAGGTGGATAGTCCCTCAACCGAGCCTCAATCTAGAATGTCTATGGCTAAGCGTCTGCTGTCCCTAAATTTTTTGCTGTGTCTGTGTCTTGCCCTTGTCCTAGTGGTCGCTCAGGCACAGTTACCAAGTATTGCCCAACCCACTGCAACGACCACGGCACCATCTCCTGAGGCGGAAGGCTATCCGGTGACGATTGATGGCGAGGTCATTGTTGAGGTTCGCCATGGTCTGGGGTCTTTTAGTGCCCAAGAGCGGGCAGAAGCAATCCGCAGGCGAATTTTGCAGGTGGCAGAGCAGGATGAGATTCCCCTAGAGAGCATCACGATTAAAAAAATTGGCGATCGCCGCGAGGTGGCCGTTGTCCAAGGCGATCGCCCGCTGTTAACGGTAACGGCTGACGATGCTGGCGAGCGCTTAATTAGCCAAGAGGCGGCGGCGGTAGAGCTGGCCCAGCGCATCCGGGAGGTCATTGGGCAGTACCGTCAGGATCGAGCGCCGCAACGCCTGCTGCAAAACATTGTGTATGCCGTGCTCTCAACCCTTCTCACACTGATTGTGTGCTCAGTGATTATTCGCGTATCGGCAAAGATATTTCAGCCCATCACTCGCTGGGGGGCGCAGCGCATCCCGACCCTGCGGCTGCAAGATTTTGAAATTATTTCTACAGAAGCGATTCAAACATGGCTGCTGCGCGCTCTCCAATTTGCACGGCTTTTTCTGTTATTGTTTATTCTCTACCTTTACCTAACGTTTGTTTTTAACTTATTTCCGTGGACCCGTGCCTTTGGCCAAAATTTTCTCAATCATTTTCTGTTTTCCCTAGAACTGGTATTCACCGGGATTGGTAACTATTTGCCGAATTTGGTGGCGATCGCCGTCATTATTACCATCACCTATTACATCCTCAAGGGCGTTCGCGCCATTTTCTACGCCATTGAAACAGACCGCTTGGTCATTCCTGGGTTTTATACCGACTGGGCGAAACCTACCTATAACCTGCTGCTGATTTTAATTGTGGCCATGGCGGCGGTGGTGGTGTTCCCCTACTTGCCGGGGTTCGACTCTCCGGCATTTCGGGGCATTTCTGTCTTCTTAGGGATTCTATTTTCGTTGGGTTCCACCTCGGCGATCGCCAACGTGGTCGGGGGCGTGATCCTCATTTACACTCGCGCCTTCCAGCAGGGAGACCTGATTCAAATTGGCGATGTTCAAGGAATTGTTATCCAAAAAACCTTGCTCGTGACCCGTGTCTGTCGCCCCAACAACCAAGTTGTTACGATTCCCAACTCCTCGCTGCTCAATAGCAACGTCACCAACCTATCCGTAGCCATTCGCGAGCTAGACCGCCCCTTGATTTTGCAAACCACCATTACCCTTGGCTATGATATTCCCTGGCGCGATGTCTATGCGGCGATGATTGAGGCGGGGCGGCGCACCACTGGTATTTTAGCTGATCCGGCTCCCTTTGTCTGGCAAACCGCCCTCAACGACTTTCACATCAGCTATCAACTCAACGTCTATACCCAAGATTGGCCGCGGGTGCCGTGGATCCTCTCAGAACTCCACGAACACTTGCAAGATGCCTGTAACGAAGCGGGAATCGAGATTATGTCCCCCAGCTATTTAGCCCTACGGGATGGCAACACCAGTACCATGCCCAGCAATTACCTTGGGGATGACTACCAGCCCCCGGGCTTTCGGGTCACCCTACCAAAGTAGGTGAGAGGTCGAATCGCTCTTGTGCCTCTCTCACCCGTGCTTGGAGATCGGGTGAAAGCCAAGGAATATATTGGGGGTAAATCGGTAAGCGCGGAACTAGCTGCCAGCCCCATCCCCGAAGCTGTGATTTGAGCGCCCCTAAATCCCTGTGGGGATAGTCTGGATTCACATGATCAAGGGGGACAATCCCCCCTAAATCCCGTGCACCAAATGCTAAACAGGCTCGCAACACCTCAGGATGGGTGACTAAGTTGGCAGGAATTTGCAGGGTAATATCCTCAGGCAGGAGCGATCGCGCCCATTGAACCACCTGCGGTAGTTGAGCGACATCAAAGGAGGGCAAGGCCTCCTGCTGCTGCTGGCCAGGGCGATGGGGTTGCAAAATCACCTCTTGAATGTGACCCCAGCGCTGATGACACTTAGCAATCGCAGCAAGGGAGTCCTGCGAATCCTCAGGATCTTCACCAATGCCCAGCAGTACGCCTGTTGTAAAGGGAATGCCAAGCTCCCCCGCCTGCTCTAGTTGGGCATAGCGCAATTCAGGAACCTTACTAGGAGCGTGGCGATGCACCGTTTGTAGCAGTTTGGGGGTGAGTTGCTCCAACATTAACCCCATGGAGACATTCACTTGCTTTAGATAGCCCATTTCCGCACGAGTTAAAGGCCCGGCATTGGTATGGGGCAAAAAGCCATAGTCTAGGGCCAGCGCAGCTAAATCGTAAAGATGCTGCACCCACTTGCTGCGCTGTGGACTATTGGGGGCAACTTCGCCACTGAGAATGAGGATTTCACAGACGTGATGCGGACTCAAGCGCGCCAACTGATCCGCCGCTGCCGCCAGACTCAACCAGCCGCTCGTACCAATATCACGGCGAAAGTTGCAGTAGGTGCAACGATTAAAACATTCATAGGTAGGCACAAGGGTAAACGCAGGACTATAGGTAATCCAAGAGTAGGGCATAGCACCAGTTCACTGGTTTAGACGTGACTGTAGCTTAACGAGTAGAGTAATCTCCACGATAATGAAATCTTCGTTAAACGGGTTGTCGTTGAGCAAGGTGATCAATATACTGAGAAAAATAATCAATAAGTTCCTCGCACACATCTCACAAATGCAAGATGTCAGCATCAAATTGGCAACCTTTTATCTACATCGGCGATGCGCCCTGCAAAAGAAGACTAATGGCTAGCAAGATGACGCTGGCAGACGCACAGGTGGGCGATCGCTACCGCATTGTCGAATTGACCTGTGACAATCCGCAGCAACTGTTTGGTATGGGCTTAACACCGGGAGCTATCGTCTCTGTTGTACAGCGAACACCCCAAGGCTCAGCGATCATTTCTTTAGATCAGCAGCGGTTCTGCTTGAACTGCGAACTGGCTCAATCTGTCGTTGTTTCACCGCTTCGGGGTGAATCGCGGCACATCAGTTTACGCACTGCCCCTGTGGGTGCACGCCTGCGGGTGGTGGGCTATGCCCCAACCGCCACATTTTACAAACGCAAACTACTCTCAATGGGCTTAACGCCGGGCACTGAGCTTGAGATTGTCCGCCATGCACCTTTGGGAGATCCAACCGATATTCGGGTGCGGCAATTTCATCTGAGCCTCCGTAAAGAGGAAGCCGATGCACTCCAAGTGTGTGAGATTTAGGATAGAGACAGTGCTATGAAAATCACCATTGCTCTGATCGGTAACCCTAACTGCGGCAAGACAACGGTTTTTAACGGCCTGACGGGCGCAAACCAACGGGTGGGGAACTGGCCAGGGGTGACGGTAGAGCGTAAAGATGGGCAATATCGCGATGGGGATTTGATCGTTGCGGTGGTTGACTTGCCGGGGATCTATACCCTAGATGCCTCTGAGGGCGGCAGTAGTCTCGACGAGCGGGTGGCACGGGATTTCCTGCTTCAGGATCACTACACCTTGGTGGTGAATATCTTAGATGCAAGCAACTTAGAGCGGAATTTGTACCTCACTAGCCAACTTCTGGATATGGGGGTACCCCTGATTTTGGTGCTCAATATGATGGATGTGGCGACGGCGCAGGGGGCAATTATTGATCCTGCTGCTCTTGCAGAGCGCTTGGGGGTGCCTGTTTTGCCGTTTTGTGCCAAGGAGAAACGCCAGTTTACCACATTGCGCACAGCCATTCGCTCAGCAGCCTGTCAGCCTCCTAGGCCACAGGCCTATCCACCTCACCCTGCGGTCATTGAGGAGGCGATCGCCGATTTATTGGCACAGGGAATTAGCCATCGTGGCCAAGCCTTAGCGTGGCTCCAATACACAGAGGCAGTTCCTGAAGATCAAGTACCACGCTTACGGGAGTGGCGGCGCAACATCCACCAAACCCTTGGGGAAGATATTGATTTACTCATTGCCGACAGTCGCTACAGATGGATTGAACAGCTGCTAACGAGCGTTTACACAAAAAGCAAGCGCTCTTACACCAGCGTTTCCGATCGCATCGACCAAATTGTGCTCAATCGCTGGCTGGGAATTCCCATCTTTTTAGTTGTGATGTATCTCGTCTTTCTGGTAGCGATCAATGTCGGCGGTGCATTCATTGACTTTTTTGATACTGCCGTCGGCACCTTAGTTGTCGGCTGGCCAGCCCAAATCCTGCAAGATCTACGTGCCCCTGGGTGGCTCATTGGGCTAATTGCCGATGGGATTGGTGGCGGCATTCAGACAACTTCTACCTTTATTCCCCAAATTGGCTTGCTGTTTATTTTCCTCACCTTTTTGGAGGACTCCGGCTATCTCGCGCGGGGTGCTTTTGTGATGGATCGGCTGATGCGCATTTTGGGGTTGCCAGGGAAGTCCTTTTTACCCATGATGGTCTCCTTTGGCTGCAATATCCCTGGGATTATGGCCACCCGTACCCTAGAAAACCGACGCGATCGCCTCATGACCATTATGATGAATCCGTTTATGTCCTGTGGGGCGCGCTTGCCAGTTTATGCCCTTTTTGTGGCTGCTTTCTTTCCCCGTAACGGCCAGAATCTCGTCTTTCTACTTTACGTGTTTGGTATGGCTGCCGCCATGTTTACTGGCGTTGTTATGAAGCACACCCTTTTCCAAGGAGACATTGCCCCGTTTGTGATGGAGCTACTCCCTTACCACTTGCCGACCCTCAAAGGTGTACTACTGCGGGCGTGGGATCGCCTGAAAGTCTTTATTACTCGGGCGGGCAAGATGATTGTAGCGCTAGTTGTAATTTTGGGGCTGCTCAACTCCGTAGGCATCGATGGCAGTTTTGGTCAGCAAGATAGCAGCAATTCGATTCTGAGTGCCTTTAGTCGGCAAATTACGCCAGTTTTTAGCCCCATGGGCATCCAACAAGAGAACTGGCCAGCAACGGTAGGACTCTTTACCGGTGTTTTTGCCAAAGAAGTGATGGTAGGCACCATGGATGCCCTCTACACCGAGCTAGCCCGGCAAGAGGCCATAGTTAATGCCACTGAACTAGAGCCAGAGCCACCCTTTTCCCTGTTAGGTGGCCTCAAAGAAGCGGTTGCCAGCATCCCCAAAAACCTAGCAGAGCTACCGGGGCAAATTTTTGACCCCTTGCAATTCAATGTCTTAGAAGAGGCAGACAACCCAGAAGCTGCCGCAGACGTCCAAGGCGTAAACTACACCGTCTTTGGTCAAATGGCAAAGCGCTTTGGCAGCCCCACCGCTGCCATTGCCTTCCTCTTGTTTGTATTGCTCTACTTCCCCTGCGTTTCTGCCACTGCGGCGGTTTATCGCGAAACCAACTTGGGCTGGACTGTCTTTGTTGCTGGTTGGACAACCGGCTTAGCCTACTGGGTGGCCACCGCCTACTACCAGCTGATGACATTGTCTAAGCATCCATATTTTTCTGTGTCATGGCTGGTGGGGCTGGCACTGGTGATGACGGGGGTGCTGTGGATTCTCAAACGCAAGGGCGATGCCCAGCCTTGGCGGCGACAGCCCTCAACAGAGGTTTGACTACTTCAGCGGAGGCTTAATTTTAATTGTGTTGTTGCAAGTACAGTCCTACATCAAAGAGCATCACGTGGTTTCCATGGCGCAGTTGGCCACCCACTTTGACAAGTCTCCCGCTGTCCTAGAGCCTCTCCTAGTTCAGTTAATTCGCAAAGGACGGCTGGAAAAACTAGCGGCTCCCCGTTGTGGTGGCTGTCACCAGTGCCACTCTACAGACCTTGACCTATACCAGTGGAGAAGTACCAATGCTATCAACTGCAATGATCAATCGCCTGAACGAGCAAATTAACCTAGAAATTGCTTCGGCACATCTATACCTGCAAATGAGTTCCTGGTGCGCTTACAAAAGCCTTGAGGGCTGCGCTACCTTTTTAAGTGCCCATGCTGACGAAGAAATGGCACATATGCGGCGGTTGCTCAACTACATGCATGAAACGGGTGCCCTTGCCATTTTGGGCGGCATGGAAGCCCCACCACACGAATTCAATTCGCTTAAGGAAATGTTCACAAAGGTTTATGCGCACGAACAATTTGTGACCCATAAAATCAATGAGCTAGTTCATCTTGCAAACACAGAACCTGACTATGCCACTTTGCAATTTTTGCAGTGGTATGTAGCGGAGCAACATCAGGAAGAGTTCCTCTTTAAGAGTATTCTCGACAAAATTGAGCTGATCGGCACCGAAGGCCAAGGGTTATTCTTCATTGATAAAGAAATTGGCCAACTCTCTCAATCAAAAGTCGCTTCCTCAGCTCAACTGTGAGGCAAAGCAACGTGCCGCTTGCAAAAGTGTCATGTGCTGCTTATCCCTCTACAAAAGTGTGGGTTAGTCTTTACTTAGTGAGGAGTGATTCGCAAACAAAAGTCTCGGGGTCGAAACACGGCAAGACTCCCGAGACTTTTTATTTTGCCGTTGAATGCTTGCCGTTGGTTTTATGCCCCTACGTATCTCCGGTCAGCGATCGCTCAAAACGATTACCGGTCACACCACTCGCCCCACTAGTGCTAAGGTACGCCAAGCGGTTTTTAATATTTGGCAGGGGCGCATTCAACATTGTCGGTGGCTAGATTTGTGTGCCGGAACCGGAGCGATGGGGGCAGAGGCACTAATTCGCGGTGCACAGTGGGTAGTGGCCATTGAACAGTCAGCCGCAGCGTGCCAAGTGATCCGCCAGAATTGGAGCGCCGTTGCGCAGCCAGAACAACAAACCTTGATTCTGCGTGGGGATGTTCGCCAAAAACTTCAGCACCTCCCTCTCCCCGAGTTTGACTTCATTTACTTTGACCCTCCCTACAACAGCAACCTCTATTTACCAGTGTTGGAGCTTCTTTGGCAGCAACAGCGCTTAGCTGTGGGGGGCGAAATAGCGGTAGAATGCCGCACCAAAGACCCACCAGATTTAGGGGCGATCGCCCAGATTGGCTGGCAGCAGCACCGACTGAAAACCTACGGCAGCACGATGCTGATCCTACTGCAGGCAGGCAACCCTCAATAGTGCTAGCGATCGCCCGGTGGCTGCGTGTTCTCGTATGCGTCTGTTCCTCACCCACTGTAGTAATAGATTTAACCAATGAGGGGTTCGGGGAGTGATACGTCCCGTGCTGTACCCGTAGGATCAGCGTCGGGAAGATGTCACAATAAATAAGAGACACAATAGCGGTTTTAGGGTGAGAGCCTTTTCATGCGCGTAATTTTAATGACGGGTAAAGGTGGCGTTGGTAAGACCTCAGTCGCAGCAGCGACGGGGTTACGCTGTGCTGAGTTGGGGTACAAAACCCTTGTTCTCAGTACGGATCCGGCTCACTCCCTAGCCGATAGCTTTGACCTAGAGTTGGGGCATGTGCCTGCTCCTGTGGCCGAGAACCTCTGGGGGGCAGAGTTAGATGCCTTGATGGAGCTGGAGGATAACTGGGGAGCGGTGAAGCGCTACATTACCCAAGTGTTGCAGGCACGGGGGCTAGAGGGGATACAGGCCGAAGAACTCGCCATCTTGCCGGGGATGGATGAAATTTTTGCCCTCGTACGGATGAAGCGGCACTATGACGAGGGTCAGTACGATGTCCTGATTATTGATTCGGCACCCACGGGAACGGCACTGCGGCTGTTGAGTTTGCCTGAGGTAAGCGGCTGGTATATGCGCCGCTTTTATAAACCCTTGCAGCGGATGTCGGTGGCCTTGCGCCCCATTGTGGAGCCAATTTTCAAGCCCTTGGTGGGCTTTTCGCTACCGGATCAGGCGGTGATGGATGCACCTTACGAGTTCTATGAACAAATTGAAGCCCTCGAAAAAGTCCTCACCGACAACACCCAAACCTCGGTACGGCTGGTCACAAATCCTGAAAAAATGGTTCTTAAGGAGTCCCTACGCGCTCATGCTTACTTGAGCTTGTACAATGTGGCCACAGATTTGGTGGTCGCTAACCGCATCTTACCAGAAACAGTCAGCGATCCCTTTTTTAGCCGCTGGAAAGAGACGCAGCAGCAGTACCGCCAAGAAATTCACGACAATTTCCGACCCCTACCGGTCAAAGAAGTGCCCCTGTTTGCCGAGGAACTCTGTGGTCTGGCTGCCCTGAAGCGTCTTAAGGAAACGCTCTACGCCGATGAAGACCCTGCCCAAGTCTATTACCAAGAGCAAACAATTCGGGTGGTGCCCAGTGATGGCCAGTACAGCCTCGAACTCTATTTACCCGGGATCCCTAAGGAAAAAATCGAACTGAATAAAACTGCTGACGAGTTAAGTATTCGCATTGGTAACCATCGGCGTAATATGGTGCTACCGCAGGGATTAGCCGCCATGCAGCCAGTTGGCGCCAAAATGGAGGCAGACTACTTGAAAATTCGCTTTGCTACTGCGGCGGTCAGTGGATAATCTACTGCTGTTTTGAGATGTGCTGAGATTACACTTGTGACCTCCTCTGTGCCTTCGTTGGCGATCGCCACGACTGATTTAACGATGGTGTACCAGTCGGGGCATCAATTGACCCCAGTGTTACACGGCATTAATCTCAGTATTCAGACAGGCCATATCCATTTGCTGATGGGGCCTTCCGGCTCCGGTAAAACAACGCTGCTCTCGATTTTAGCCGGAATTTTGACCCCCACTAGCGGCAAAGTATTTGTTCTAGGGCAAGACATTACCCAGATGAAAAAGAACGAATTAGCGAGGTTTCGCCTCAACAACATTGGGTTTGTCTTCCAGAGTTTTAATCTTTTTCCAGCCTTAACCGCTTTAGAAAATGTAGAGATTGCCTTCAACCTGAAGGGGGTTGCCACGAAGGATGCGAAGGTGCGTGCTGCCAAGCTTTTAGACGAAGTGGGCTTAGGCGATCGCCTCAACTTCTTACCGCAAAACCTCTCAGGCGGGCAAAAGCAGCGAGTTGCGATCGCCCGGGCACTGGCCGGCGATCCAAAAATTATTTTTGCCGATGAACCGACTGCGTCTCTTGACTCCCAAAGTGGCCAGCAAGTCATTAAAATTCTCTACAAGCTAGCAAAGCAAAAGGGATGTACGGTAATGATTGTCACCCACGATCCCCGAATCATCCCCATTGCCGATCGCACTACCAAAATTGAAGATGGTCGTATTCAGACCGATTAGGGTCACTCAGCCTGAATCACCCTTGATTATGGCTGTGCAACCGACGGGGATTGGGTTGGAGCAGGTTGCTGAGGTGCGGGTGAGCGCAGGTAGGCTCCCACAAAAATAGCTGCGACCACGGTGGCGATCGCCCCCAAGCCAATCATCCACCTCAGCCCATGATGGGACTGGGGTTCGTGCACCGTGGCTTTATTCGCTTGGGAAGAGGTGTCACCACCCTCACTGGCCAAGGTATCCTTGGCAGCGAGCTTGACCGGTTCCGTTTCAATACTGAGAGCCGTTTTGGCCGCCCCCACCAATTCACGGCTGGGTGGACGGCGCAACTCCCCACTGAGCTCCATTCCCACCAACGTTTCCTTGGCACCGCGCAAATCCGACTTAATACTTTGAAAGGCGATGGACTGGAGGTATTGGCTAAACTCCGTCTCCGCCATTGACACCATCATGTAAGAAGCCTTGGCTTTGCGGCCAAAGAGAATCACGTCCCCATGGTGAAGTTCATGGCTGGAAATCCGTTTGCCATTGACAAACGTACCGTTCGTGCTGGGCTTGCCATTGGCATTGCCATCCACCAAGCGGTAACGATAGTTCGTGGTACCCGGCACAGGCACCCGCAACAGAATCGCGTGCTGTCGTGATACGGTCTCAAAGTCTAAGACAATTGCATTGCTTTCGTCGCGCCCTAAGGAGTAAGCAGCCGCCTCAAGGGCGATCGCGCGCCGCCCACCCACCATATTCAAAATCAAAACATGACGCTCTTGTGCCAAGCTGTTCATTTTAATCTATCCCCCGTGAGTCCATAAACAACCACGGCCAATGGCAGGATGATGAGAAGAGGTCATCCTGAGCGTTCTGAGGCGCTCAGTCACGCAACGCTGCAAATATTGATGACGCTTGCAAAAGTGGCCTAGGCTGTCAATCTACTTTTACCTTTGCGTGATCTGACGGAGAACTGCTGTGATGCTGATCACAAACATGTCAAGAATTGTCAAATCTTAAGGTTTGGCTAGATAAGACTTGGCCAGATTTGGCACAGATTCTGTGTTAACACAGCCACGCATAACGAATCGTAACAAGTCACCCCTGCTACCACTGAAGACCCAAAAAGCTGCCTAGAATTGATGTAGATTAAACCGTGCTTGGAGTGTCTTCCTATGGCCACAGATTTTAATCGCGGCATTATGAAGTTTGAAGGGGCAGATAGCCCTGTGATGATCGCAGCTTCAGCGGTACTGATTCTTGGCTTTATTGCTGTGTTGATTTGGTGGGCGCTGCATACGGCTTACGCTTAGGATTGTCGCTCTAGATGGATAATATGCTCTGTCAGGGCAGCAAAGGTTTCATCATGGCTAATGACAAATAGCTGTCTAAAACTTCTCAGATTAGCTAGGTTTTCTGCTAGCTGCTGACGGCGCTCGTGATCCATATTGGTCGTGGGTTCATCAAAGAAGGCCACGTCTGTGGCGGCTAAAATTCGCAGCAGGGCAAGGCGTACCGCAAGGGCAGCGCACATCTGCTCACCCCCAGAAAGGCTCCTAAAACTACGCCAGTGCCCGCCCTCGTTCACTTGAATGTCGTAGTCCGACAGCCACCGAAGGGCAACGTCAGGACGGTTGAGTAACTCGCGAAAGAGACGGTCGGCTTCGTGGGAAATGCTGTGCAGATACGCCTCGCTAACGCGGGGGCCACTGGTTCGGTAAATTTCCCGCGCCGTCACGATAAAATGGTGCCGCTGTTGGTACTCAGCGAGGGTTTGGCGGCTACGGGCAAGCTGTTGCGCCACCGCCTCAAGATGCTGGAGGGCGTCTGCATACTGCTGATATTGTCTCTCCTTTTCGGGAATTGCCCCTAGGAGGGTTTGATACTCGCGGCTGAGTTGCTCATGGCGAGCTGTGACCTCCCTTAAGCGATCCACATCTATGCGCTGGGCTTGGGTCTGGTAGTCCTGCGCTAGGGTGGCACAGGTGTTTTGGAGGGCGGCATAGGTGGCTTGTGCCTCTGCAAGCGCCGCTTGGTAGGCGGCCACTTGGCTAGCTTGGTGTTGGTGCTGGAGGTAGGTTTGGTAGGCGTGCTCTAGGGTCGCCAATTCCTCTGTCAGGGCTTGGCGCTTCTGCTCTAAGGCTTGATAGTACTGGCGTTGACGGTATAGGGGCGCAAGCTCGCTGTTCAATTGCGCTTGGTGTTGTACTAGCTCTTGGACTGCTGTTTCAATGTCCGGTGCTGACTGCTGTTGCTCTAGGAGAACCTGTTGTTGGGCGCGGGGTTGCCCCAGTGCCTCTAGCTCTGTGCTCAGCTTAGTGTACTGGCGCTGCAACTGGGCGAGTTGGCTGTAGCGAGGGATCAACTGCCGTTGGCGATCGCCAAGGGCACTCAGGTGTTCGTGTAATCGCGCTTTTTCAGCGGCAAGGGGGTGCCATTGCAGGAGTGAGCGTTCGGCAGCGGCAGCGGCAGCAATCTCCGCGTCGAGTTGCGCGAGGAGAGGGGTCAGCAGGTCTTGCTCAGAGGGATCAAGGCGCTTGAGGAGTGCTTCAAGGTCGTTGAGCAACTGCTGATGGTTGGCGTGCAGGTGTTGCAGCGCTTGCAGGCCTAAGGTCACAGCTGGGGTGAGCAAGGCAAAGTCTTGGGCGGCGGTCAGTTCGTGCATGGCTTGGCGAGTTAGAGGAGCGATGGCGGCGGCTTGGGTTGTGGCGCTTGCAACGATGGGGGCAAGGGTGGCGGCAAAGGCTTGGGCGGCGCTGAGGTGGCTTAACTGGGCTGCGAGGCGATCGCGATCCTGCTGTTTCTGGTTTAGGGTGGCAGCAAGGGGGCGTTGAGCATCAAGGGCAGCCAATTGCTGCTCCAGTTCAACAAGGCGGAGTTGGGCGCTTTGAATTTGCTCCTCAAGATGGGTGGCCTCTTGAGCTGCCTGCTCCGCCGCTCGTAGTTGGGCGTGGACTACGGCTAATTCCTGCTCAAGGGCATCCGCCGCCGCAATCTGGGGGGCAAGGGCAGCCAGTTGGGACTCAATCGTAGCGATCGCTTGGCGTTGGGCTTCAAGGTGTGCCAGTTTGGTTGCGGCTCGCTGCTGTCGCTGCTCGCACTCAGCAATCTGCTGCTCAAGGGTACCCTGCTCCTTTAACTGCCGCTCGAGGCTCCGCAGTGCCTGTTGCAGTTCGCGATAGCGATCGTAGGTTGCCTGAGAGTCTTGGCAGCGCGCTTGACTCAATTGCGCGGCGGCTAGCTGTTGGTGGCGATCGCGGCAAAGCTGCTCCTGCTGTTCAAGTTGGTGTTGCAGCCGCTGCTGTTGCTGTGCTAAGTGCTCAAGAGCTGCCACTTCTGCCTCAAGCTGCGCCCGTTCCTGGGCCAAGGCGTGACACACCTGAGCGAGGCGATCGCGCTGTTGGTAGTCCTGCGCCAATTCTGCGGCTAGGGCTTGCGCCTTGGTGGTATAGTCTTCGCGGCTGGCTAGCGCCTGCTCATGGCGGGCAATAGTTTCCCGGAGGTGCTGCAGGCGGGTTTCGGAGTGTTTTTCTAGCGCCAAGGCGGCATCGTAGGCGCGGCGATAGTCATCCACCTGCAAGATAGGCTCAAAAATTGCGCGGCGCTGAGCGGCTGTACCGAAAAAGTCGGCGGTCATCATCCCTTGGGGAATGCCGATCACCTGCTCAAAGAGGTCTTTAAGGGGCAAGGCACTGTTGATCCCCAAATGTTCCTTGAGCCATTGCTGTACCTCGTCCCGCCGCGACAACACCAGCGCCTGTAACTGGGGGTCAAAAATGCTATAGCCGCTACGGGTACTGCGTTTAACCAAATAGGAGCGACCATCCGCCGCCGAAATAAACTGAACCGTTGCCTCGGCATGGGTTGCGCCCTTGCGAATAATTGCTTTGTTAAAGCCAGACCCATAACCGGAGGTGGCATCAAATAGAACCCAAGCAATGGCTTCTAAAAGGCTTGTTTTGCCCGCCCCATTTTCGCCACAGATAACATTCACCCCGCGGCAAAAGTTAACAGTGCGATCGCGATGGGTTTTGAAATTAGTTAAGGTCAGCCGCTGAATTTCCACTCCGGCCTCCTAGGCGTGGCTCGGTACCGGCAATGAGGCGCTGGATATTACTCTGGTGCCGCCAAATAACAAAGGCACTCGCTAAAATACTAAAACCAACAAAGGGCAGCGATCCTGTAAACCACCAAAACCAAAGGGGTAGAGACAGCGCCGCTAGAATCGAGCCAAGAGAGACAATGCGACTCAGGGCAAGTACCACAAGGAAGACACCAAAGGTGACCAATCCTGTCGGCCAGTTCAGCGCCAAGAGCACCCCCAAGCTGGTGGCAACGGATTTGCCGCCCCGCCATCCCAGCCAAATAGGTTTACTGTGCCCCACCACCGCCACTAGGGCGATCGCCAACAGGCAGTAGTCTCCCCACGCTGGCGGCACCGTACTCCAGGGTTGAGCGAGGCTCCAGCGAGCCGCAACAACGGCAACCGTTCCCTTGAGCACATCAACAACAAAGGTGAACAGCCCCGCGCCTTTGCCCACCACCCGCAGGACATTGGTGGCGCCTGTGGAGCCAGAGCCATGATCGCGAATGTCAATACCGCGTAGGTGCTTGGCCACCCAATAGCCTGTCGGAATTGAGCCGAGTAGATAGCTTGTCAGCACCATAACCCCAAGGATGACTGCGGTGCTCACCTGTGCCTCCTATTCAAAAAACTCATTCGTGCGACGCAACTGGGGTTCGGGAGCAAACCCCAACAGGAGTGGATACTGAAGCAGCGATAAACTCACCTTCTCTTGGGAGTCGTCAATTAAAATCAGGGGGAGATAGTCCTCTTGTTCAAGGCGATCGGCGCGGAAGGCCAATGCATCCGCAGACTCAAACAGCGCCACCCCCCGCTCAGGGCCAAAGTCTTGGCGGTTGATGCCTAAACAGTCTTGCAGCCCCCGCCGCCAGTCTCCCAAACGCTCGGGAGAGTCTGCCAAGACCAGCACCCGCAGCATGTCGCCGTAAAAATCCCGCAAAATCGAAATAATTGCCGAGGCCACAAGGATATTTTGCAGCCGACTTGGGAGCGATCGCAGGGCACCCCGCCCCCCTAAATCAAAAAACCAACTTTCCACTCGCTGCGCGTGTAACGGCTCAAAGGTGCGCCGTAGCTGCCAAGGCGGGCCATAGTAATTGGGGTTCGTTTGGTACTGCTCTAGGAGGTGCTTAATGCGGCTAGTTTCCTCCTGAAACCCCTCATCCAACACCAATTTCGGGGGGGAAGTTGCAGCGGGCGGTGTGTCATGCTCTGCTGCTGGGGCAGGGGCTGGCAGCAGTTGTAGTTCCTCCACCGTTGCAGCTAAATCCTGCATACTGTTCACGAGGAACTCCTTAAACCCTTGCACCCGGATAGCCATTTCCTGAGATGCACCAACAAAATTTTGGCGCAGTTCCTGCTCAATACGCTCCTTGCGTCGCTCCAACTGTTCGATAGTGAGTTGCAGGGCTTGTTGCTTCTCTTCAAGCTCCTGGCAACAACGGTGAGCAAGACGATGGAATGCTGCTTCAAGCGCTTGAATTTCCTCTTTGAGTGCATCCCGCCGTGCCGCAAGCGTAGCCAGTTCCGCCTCCTGTGCCTCAGCAGCGGACTCAGTTAGGTCTGGGGTCAAGGTGGGTTCATCAGTCATTGCGAGCAGGGGGAATAAAGGCCGTACGTGGGCAGCGTTCTTGCAGGCATTGTACTAAAGTTTTGGCATCAAACAGAATCGGCAAGAAGTGGATACTCTTGACCTCACGGAAATAAAACAGGATGGGCAGCCGTGGCCAAAAAACCTCCCAGTGCTGCCACTGCTGGTAGGGAAACTGCCGAATTTGCTGGCTGCCGCGATACACTTCAAGGGCTGTCGCTGTAAAGTCCAGCCGTAGGGTAGCTGCTTGCACGGCCAAAAACAGACTGAACAGCGATACCGGCAACCCTAACCACCACTTCAGGTACCAAAGGGGCACACTCAGCAGCAGTACGCCCACCGGTACAGCAAAGGTCGGAGCCAAACGAACTGTCGTGGTTGTTGCTTGCATTGGGGATGTCCTCCCTTCTGTTGGGTCATACTTACTTACATTGTCAAGCATTGGCAAACCAACGCCTGCCAGCACCTACGGTATTGGACACGAACGGCACAGCCCCAAGGCTAGAAAGGGCAACAGTTGGTAGTGTAAACTACGGTGATGTCCGTGGTCTGGTTACGGTGCCGTACCACTGCTGATCGCTGCACTTTGATGTCATTCTTTGGATGGGATTCACCTTGGCTGAGCATATCCCCACCTGCCTCAACGGTAAAACCTTAGCCCAGTCTATTGAGGCGAAGCTGGCGGCACACGTACAAACCCTAAAGCCACAGTTGGGGCGGGCACCGGGGCTAGCGGTTCTCAGGGTTGGCGATGACCCCGCTAGTGCTGTTTACGTTCGCGCCAAGGAGCAGGCCTGTGAACGGGTTGGGATTCGCTCCTTTGGTGCTCACTTGCCCGCCCGGACATCCGAAGCTGACCTCTTGGCTAAGATCACCGATCTCAACCATGATGAGCGGGTAGATGGTATTTTGCTACAATTGCCGCTGCCGCCTCACTTGGATGCGCGCCCTCTGCTCTACGCCATTCACCCCGATAAGGATGTCGATGGCCTCCACCCTGACAATTTAGGTCGTCTTGTGCGCGATGAGCCGGGGTTGCGCAGTTGTACCCCTGCTGGGGTGATGCAATTGCTAGCGGCCTACGGGATTGAAGTGGCGAGTCGGCAAGTGGTGGTGGTGGGGCGCAGTATTTTGGTGGGCAAGCCTCTTGCCCTAATGCTCTTAAATGCCGATGCAACGGTGGCGATCGCCCACTCGCGCACCCGTAACCTAGCTGAGGTGACTCGCAGTGCCGAAATTTTAGTGACGGCGATCGGTCGTCCCCGCTGCATTACCGCAGACATGATTCGCCACGGTGCCATTGTTATTGATGTTGGCATTAATCGTATTCAACGCCCAGATGGTAAATTTAGCCTGTGGGGCGATGTGGACTATGATGCTGCCTGTCAAGTGGCTAGTTACATTACCCCTGTTCCCGGCGGGGTTGGTCCGATGACCGTGGCCATGTTGTTGCACAATACAGTATGGAGCTATTGTCGCCGGCACAATCAGCCAGCGCAGTTACTCCAGTTGTCCCCTACAGACCAGCCTGCACGATGAGGAGACCCCAATGATTTCCGCCGACCCCCCCCACGTTCGCAACGCTGCTAGCAACTTTGACCTTAAGGCCTACCTGAAAGAACGGCAAGCCCTAGTGGAAGCGGCGTTGGAGTCTTCCCTGCCTGTGACGTACCCCGAAAAAATATACAATGCCATGCGCTATTCCCTCATGGCGGGTGGCAAGCGCTTGCGCCCCATCCTCTGCTTGGCAACCTGTGAGTTACTGGGGGGGACGATCGCCATGGCCATGCCCACGGCCTGTGCCTTGGAGATGATTCACACCATGTCCCTCATCCATGATGATCTGCCAGCAATGGACAATGATGACTATCGGCGGGGCAAACTCACGAACCATAAGGTGTACGGCGAAGACATTGCGATTTTGGCTGGGGATGGGCTGCTTGCTTACGCCTTTGAGTATGTGGTTGAGCAGACCAAAAATGTGCATGCGGAATATTTGCTAAAAATTGTTGCCCGCTTGGGTCACGCGGTGGCAGCGACGGGGTTAGTGGGTGGGCAAGTTGTCGATCTAGAGTGTGAAGGGAAAACAAATATTGGTGTTGAGACCCTGCACTTTATCCACTCCCATAAAACGGGGGCACTGCTAGAGGCTGCGGTGCTCTCAGGCGCACTCTTGACTGGGGCGGATGAAGCAACGCTCAAGCGGCTGTCTCGCTATGCCGCCAACATTGGTCTGGCCTTTCAAATCATTGACGATATTCTCGACATTACCTCGACCCGGGATGTGCTGGGTAAAACCGCTGGCAAGGATGTGACGGCGCAGAAAATGACCTATCCTCGGCTATGGGGGCTAGACAAATCCCGCCAAGAAGCTGAGCGCTTGGTGGCGGAGGCGAAGGCAGAGTTGGCACTTTACGGTGAGGCTGCGGTGCCCTTGCAGGCGATCGCCGACTATATTACTGCCCGTAGCCATTAACGGGTGTCACAGAACACCCAATCCGTAGGGTGGGGTAGTTCATAGAGGCACAACACGGTAGGATGGGCGCAGACCTTTGTCCGCAACGATGATGGATACTCTCCGCGAGCTGTTGTCTAACCATGTTCTCTGGGTGGCCTTGGCGGCTAGTGCGATCGCCCAAACCCTCAAGCTGCTGTTGGATATTGCCAAGCATCGTAAGCTGAACTTCCGGGTGTTGGTGGAAACTGGCGGCATGCCTAGTTCTCACTCTGCCTTAGTGACGGCCTTAGCCACGAGCGTAGGGTTGCAGCGAGGCTGGAGTAGTGTTGAATTTGCCATTGCCCTAGTCTTTGCCTTTATTGTGATGTACGATGCAGCCGGTGTGCGCCAAGCCGCCGGCAAGCAAGCGCGCATCCTCAACCAGATTGTCGAAGAATTTTTCCAAGAAGGGCACGAATTAGCAGAAGCCCGACTCAAGGAACTTCTTGGCCATACCCCCATTCAAGTGATTGCTGGCTCTGCGCTGGGGGTGGCGATCGCCTGGGTGGCAACCTAGAGGCTCAACTCTTCAGGCTTTGGGCTAGCTCAGTGTAGTATCGTGAGCGCTCAGTCTCCTGCAAGGCTTGGTAAGCCAGCGCCAACTGCTGGGCAGCACGTTCGCCCACGTAGTCCAAGGGAAAAGGCATCTGCTTGCTGTAGCGATTGGTGCGCCCCATCTCGAGGCAGTACTCAAAATAGGCAGTGGCACCAAGGGGAAAGCCTAAGGCCATTAGCCAGCACCCTGCTAAGTGGTTGAGGGGAGGATAGGTAGGGAACCAGATCAGGCTTTGCTGACAGAGCAATTGCAGCGCCTCGTGTTCTTCCGCCGCCAGTAAGCGTCGCCCCAGTTGATGGAGAATTTCTGGCAGGGAGCCGGGCACCTCTGGCGGGAGTTGGCCACTCAGGAGGTGGGGAAATAGGCGCTCAAAGAGTTCATTAAAGCAATCTTCCGCAGCACTAGGGTTATTGACGGCGTTGTACATGTCCGCCAAGGCAAACAGTAAGCTCAGGCTCAGCCCTTCGCTGGCACGGATGCGCTCCAAAATGGGGATATTGCGATCGCGCATCTTTGCCTGAATCTGGGCCGGCTGATAGCCGTAGTGATCAATTCTGAAAGTTGTGAGGGATCCGATAGTGATGGGGGCAGATCCTGAAGAGACCAATTGCTCATGAAAACGCCCCTGATAGCGGAGGGTGGGCAGGTTGCGAAAGAGGCGCACAATGGCAAAATCTGAAAACTGCTCCCCTGTGCCAATTTCACGGCGCAACAGTTGGTACGCCTGTACGCTGGGCGCTGCGGCTAACTGCTCCCTCAAGGAGGTATCACTGAGGCACACAAGGACTTCGTCGGCATCCAGTACCAGAATCCACTCACCGATGGCTTGGTCTAGGGAATAGTTACGCGCCGCTGCAAAATCATCGCGCCACGGTAGGGTGTAGAGCTTCTCTGTAAACTGACGGGCGATCGCCACCGTATCATCCGTTGAGCCGGTATCCACCACCACGATTTCATCCACAACAGGCTGCACACTCGCCAAGCACCGCTGAAGATTTGTGGCTTCATTTTTGACGATCAAACAGGCGGAGACCTGCGGCATGGCCACCTACAGTAACTTTTCAAGTTGTTGACGCAGACGGTTTAGCTCTTTTTCCGAAAATTCACTCTCCGCGGCGGGCGGTACTCGGTTTTCAACCTCCCAGTCGGTTTCAGCCACATTGCGCTCCGGTGGAGTCAAGAATAACCGCTCAGCATCGTTCGTTGGCACAAACCCCCTAGGCACTAAATGGCATTCGTAACCTGAGGCTTGACAAAACTCTTCCACTTCCTTGGCATCAATTCCAACCACACTGGGACGTTGAAAATCCTGTGCTTCTAAGAGCAACCCATAGCGCTCAGCATCATCGGCGCACTCAAACATGAGAATTAGGTTGCGATCGCCCAGTTGCAGCGAATGAATACCCTCATTTGCGGTACCGGGATTGTAGAGCAAGACATAAACTTGCATAACGATTCGCCCCTGAAATCTCAACAGCGATTATACCGATTTTGGCTCCCTTACATCAGTTTCATCCACTAAGTTCTGAATGGTTAATCGCCGATGTTAGCTTAATAGGTTGTAACGTCTTGCAAATAATATCCACAAAAGCCCATCGCTGTTGGCCATAGAATCCCCCCCTAACATCAACTAAGCTAGAGGTAGGGGGCGATCGCTAACGCCAAAGGAGCGTGATCCATCATGTACAAAAAAATTTTGGTTGCGGTGGACGACACTGAATTAGGAGAATCAGTCTTTCAAACGGCTTTAGATTTGGCTTTACACTATCAAGCCCAAATGATGCTCATTCATGTTTTGTCCCCCACCAGCGAGTCCTATCCGGATCCAATTTTCACAACGCCGCTGGCGTCGGGGGTTTATGTGGGGCTGCATGAGGAAGTGATGCGTGCCTACGCCGAACAGTGGGAGAGCTTTGAGCAAAAAGGGTTAGATATGCTGCGGCATTTGACCCAAGTGGCCACAGATAAAGGGGTTGCCACTGAATTCACGCAAGCCTTGGGGGATGCTGGCCGCGCCATTTGTGATTTGGCTAAAGACTGGCAAAGCGATCTCATTGTTGTGGGACGACGGGGACTCAAAGGGCTGAGTGAGTTCTTCTTGGGGAGCGTCAGTAACTACGTTTTACACAATGCCCACTGCTCAGTGCTCGCGATTCAACATCCGAATCCCTAAGCAGGTTACTCAGCATGGGACAAAGCTGGCAAGTTGGCAACGTCTTCGGAATTCCACTGCGCATTGATCGCTCGTGGTTTATTGTCATCCTTTTATTTGCGTTTCTCAATGGAAGTGACTGGCAGGCCACCTACCCTGAGTGGGGAGCCTTGGCGTGGGGTATGGGGTTCCTCATTTCACTGCTATTGTTTGGCTCGGTGCTGCTACACGAGTTGGGGCACAGTTTGGCTGCTCGCTCGCAAGGCATTACCGTTCGCTCAATTACCCTCTTTTTGTTTGGGGGGATGGCTGCGATTGAGCGAGAATCGGCAACGCCTGCCCAAGCATTTCAGGTGGCGATCGCTGGCCCACTGGTGAGTTTTGGGCTGTTCGTGGTGCTGCGGCTCGCAGCAGTGCCATTGCCTGCGGGGAGTCCCCTTCAGGAACTACTGCTGTACCTTGCCAGAATTAATTTTGTGTTGGCGCTGTTTAACCTCTTGCCCGGGCTCCCCCTTGATGGGGGGCAAATTCTCAAGGCGGGGGTTTGGAAACTCACCGGCAGCCGCTTTCAGGGGATTCGCTGGGCGGCGCGCTCCGGTCAGGTGCTGGGCTGGCTCGCCATGAGTCTGGGGCTGGCGGGGGTGCTCTTAGGCAGTGGCAACGGTTTGTGGATTGGTCTATTGGGGTGGTTTGCGCTGCAAAATGCTACGATTTACCATCGTCTCAGTCGCCTCCAAGAAGGCTTGCTGAAGCTAACGGCGGCGGCGGCCATGTCTCGGGACTATCGGGTTGTGGATGGCACCCTGTCCCTGCGGGAATTTGCCGATCGCTACCTCCTCTTAGCGGATCGCCAACCGACCGCCTATTTTGTGGCCACCGATGGCCGCTACCGTGGGCTGTTGGCTCCCCAAGCCCTGAACCACATTGAGCGCAGTATGTGGGAGCAAACCCCCATCGAACAATTAGCCGTACCCTTGGCAGCGATCGCCACCGTGCGGGAATCTGACTCCTTGGCCACGGTAGTCTGTACCCTTGAAGAGAAAGAGCAGCAATTTTTAACGGTGCTCTCCCCAGCGGCAGCGGTGGCGGGGGTGATTGATCGCGCCGATGTGATGGCGGCACTGGCCAGTCAGCTGGGCTGGCAGCTCAGCAAACAGGAACTACAACTCCTGAGGAAGCAAACCCACTATCCACCAGAGCTACAGCTCCTCGAAGTGGCGCGCACCGCCCTGCAATTGCAGAGTAGTGATCCGCTGCCCCCTGCCGATTGAAACCCGACCAGCGGGGTAGTTCATCAAAAAAGGCGGTATGATCGTGTTCCAGTGCTTCCCGTAGCGACGAACACGCTTAGTTGAGGCGACGCCATGATTCAGGTTGAGCACCTGACCAAAGTGTACGGAACAACGGTTGCCTTGCGCGATGTCAGCTTTACGGCAGCCACGGGGGAAATTTTGGGACTTCTCGGCCCCAACGGTGCTGGTAAAACCACGACGATGCGCATTTTGGCAGGGTATTTGCCCGCAACCAGTGGCACTGCAGCCATTGCTGGGCATGAGGTTCACACTGACCCGATGGCCGTGCGGCAGCGCATTGGCTATCTGCCGGAACATCCGCCCCTTTACACCGAAATGACGGTTGCCGGATATTTGCATTTTGTCGCTCGTATTAAGGGGGTCAGCGCGGGCGATCGCCCCCAGCGGGTCAACTATGCCCTCAAAAGCTGTGGCCTTCTTGATTGCCAACATACGATTATTCGCAAGCTCTCAAAAGGGTATCGGCAGCGGGTGGGGATTGCCCAAGCCATTGTTCACGACCCGCCGGCCATTATTCTGGATGAACCCACCGTAGGACTCGATCCCCGGCAAATTATTGAAGTGCGCCATCTCATCCAAACCCTTGCCGGACAGCATACGGTCATTCTTTCGACCCATATTTTGGCAGAAGTGAGTATGACCTGCGATCGCGCCGTCATTATCAACAAAGGCGAGGTAGCCGGCATCGGCAAACTGGATGAGTTAATGCAGCAGCTCAGCAGCAGCTACACCTACGATCTCGAACTCGTGGGCGATCGCCAGCACATCCAAACCCTGCTAACCCAGATCCCCCAGCTTCAAAGCGTCAACTGGCTTGGCACTCCCGACCAGCCGCGGCAGCAACTCCACATCAGCAGTCCTGAGGAAATTGGAGCCGATTTGGCCACCCTCCTCGTCCAAAATGGTATTCAACTCTACGAGATGCGCCGCTCCCACGCCAACCTTGAAGACGTATTCCTCAAACTCACGACCGACGATATTGCTCCTGCTGCCGCAGCCCCCACCCCGGCTGAGCCACCCATCGTGGAGGATGCCGATGCCTAACCGCTTACTCCACCGTGGCCGTATGATCATCGCCAACATTTTGGCCATCTATCGCCGTGAGTTGCAAAGCTACTTCACCGCTCCCTTTTACTATGTGATTGCTGGCGTCTTCTGGCTGCTGAGCGGCCTCTTTTTCATTGTGGTGATGACTACCATCATTGACCAAGTGGCGCAGCAGGACTTACTGCAACAACAATTTGGCTCACCCTCCCAAGCAGTGGATGTACCAAAATTAATTCTGGAAAGTTTTTTAGGACTACTTGGTTCCATTTCCCAAGTGATTTTGCCCATGCTCTCGATGGGACTTTACACCGAAGAGCGTAAGCGCGGCACCCTTGAGCTATTGGCTACGTCCCCCATTACCAACTGGAGTGTAGCCACGGGCAAGCTCTTGGCGGTATTGACCTTTTATGCCACCCTGTTGCTTCCCCTTGTGGTCTATCAGTTTGTGACCCTGCAAAGTAGTACTCCCCCCCTCTCGCCGTGGCTAATTCTTGCCGGGAATGGTGGCTTGCTCCTGTTGGCAGCGGCCATTTTAGCCTTGGGAATGTTTTTATCCTCCCTCACCGACAGCACCATTTTGGCCGCTATTCTTGGCTTTGCTGTGTTACTGATCCTCTGGACCCTAGATATTTTGGCGAAGAATACCGGCGGCACCCTCAGTGAGGTGCTTACCTACCTCTCCCCCATCGAACATTTCTCAACCCTAACCCGCGGGGTTTTTCGCACGAGCAGCCTAGTAGTCTTTGGCAGCTATATCTTTTTAGGGATCTTCCTAACGGCACAGTCCATTGATGCATTTCGCTACCAACGGAATTAGGGGGTCAATCTTATGAAGCGCTTTGCCCTTGGTTCCTCAGCAGCAGTGTCCACTGCCCTTCTGTGGGTGGCACCCCTATGTCTTATCGCGGGAGCAACAGCGGGAATCGTCAGCGATCGCTGGGACTGGGTGCCCCTCACCCTATTAAGTGTAGGGGCGGGCGCACTACTGTTGTGGCTCATTTTGCAAAGCCGTGTCTCAGGAGGGTTTTGGGGACGGCGCTCTACCCAGATGAGTACCAACGCCATCCTCACCGTGGTGGCCGTCATCGCCCTGTTGGGGGTCGTGAATGTTCTCGGTAATCGCTATAGTGTTGACATTGATCTCACTGAAAACCAATCCTTTACCCTTGCGGTTGAAACCCGCGATGTGTTGCAAAACCTCAAAGAGCCCGTACAGGTCTTGGTTTTTGATACCAATGCCGCCAGTCGCGATCGCCTCTTACTAGAGCAATATCGTCGCCACGCCAACAACCGGTTTTCCTTTGAATTCGTTGACCCCCAAGCTCAGCCCAGCCTTGCGCGGCAGTACAACGTCACTCAAGTGGGGCAGGTGATTGTTAAAGCTGGCACAAAAACCCAGCGCATTGACGAAGACCTCTCCGAAAGTAACCTCACCCCAGCACTGATTCGCGTCACGAGCGATCGCACTGTTACCGCCTACTTTACAACCGGGCACAATGAACTCCCCCTCACGGGTGGCTCCGCCAGTCTATCAGAAGTCGCTAAGCTCCTTGAGCAGCGGGATGTTGAACTTCTACCCCTCAATCTTTTGGAAAAAGGCAAGGTTCCTGAGGATGCCAACGTAATTGTGGTGGCAGGCCCACGGCAGCCCTTTTTGCGCCTTGAGGAAGACCTGCTCAAGAACTATTTGAATCGCGGCGGCAGCCTGCTGCTAATGCTGGATGTGGATGTCAATGTGGGACTAGCAGATCTGCTCAAGGACTGGGGGCTAACCCTCGATAACCGCTGGGTTATTGATGGCTCTGGAGTTGGTCAGCAGGTCGGCCTAGGGCCTGACACGATTATTGTTACCACCTATGGCAATCACCCGATTACCCAACGATTTGCCCAAGGCCCTAGCGTCTTTCCTCGGGCTCAGGCCATTCGCATTGAGCCAGTCAAGGATGACGATATTGTTGAGCTTGCCCTCTCTGGCTCGCAAACCTGGGCGGAAACCGACTGGCAGTCTGGAAATCTCGAATTTACAGAAGGGGTGGATACCCTCGGACCGCTGCCGTTGGCCGTGGCCATTACTCGCACCCTCAGTGACGAGCCACCAAAACAGGCACGTTTGGTTGTCTTTGGGGATTCCGAATTTGCCACCGATGGCGTGATTGCCTACCAAGGGATTAACAGCGACCTATTCGTTAATTCTGTGCTTTGGTTGGGCGATCGCGACCAGCAGGCACTGTCTTTGCGCCCCCGCCAAACCACCAATCGTCGCCTGCAACTCAACGTGGCTACCAGCCGCTGGATCGAGATTAGTGCTGTCTTTTTGTTACCGCTGCTGGGGTTTGGCCTAGCGGTGTTCCTGTGGTGGCGACGACGCTAACCGTGAATTTTTATGGCACGAACCTCCCTCCCCTATACTCACCTGCTGCTCTACGCACTACTGGTGGGGATCCTTGGTGGCCTAGTCTCCACCGCCTTTTATCAGGTTCTGACAGGGGGGTTTGCCCTCCTATGGGACACCGCACCAAACCTAGTCAGTATTAGAACCTGGGAGCATCTCTACCCCTACATTCCCCTGATTACTGCCACGGGCGGCCTCTTGGTGGGGTTGTCTGTCAAATTTTTCGGAGCCACGGGGGGTCTCACCGATGCTGTTGCTGAGTTACATCGGGATGGCAAGCTCAGCTATCGCTACATTCCGGGGATGGCCTTAGCCTCATGGCTCTCCTTACTGTTTGGCAGTAGTGCTGGGCCTGAAAGTCCAATCATTGATATTAATGGGGGTCTTGGCAGTTGGTTAGCAACTCGCTTACAGGTGTCAGCAGCCGTGGGGCGCATCCTCACCCTCTGTGGAATGGCGGCTGGAATGGGGGTATTTTTTAACACTCCTCTAGGGGCAACCCTTTTTGTTCTGGAGGTACCCCATCGGCGTAGTTTAGAGTTTTATGAGGCGATTATTCCCGCACTCATTTCCGCCTTTTGTGGTTTTACCCTGTTTCGGGTGATCACTGGCACCACCATCGGTAGTATTTATCGCTTTCCTCCTTACGATGCCTTACGCCCTCAGGATATTGGCACATCGATCGCCCTTGGCATCATTGGGGCAGCGGTGGGCGTAGTCTTTATCGTTGTGCATCGGCTCCTAGGGCGATGGCTGGCTCCGTACCAACCGCATCCTCTCATTTTGATTGTAGCGGTAGGCTTTCTCATTGGCCTGATTGCTCTGCTCTACCCCATTACTCTGTTTTATGGCGAGCGGCAAATTGAGCAAATTCTACAAATGGGGACGCGCTATAGTGCCCAAACTCTCTTAGGGGCTGCCTTTTTCAAAATTGTGGCACTAAGTCTGTGTCTCCATGGTGGGTTCCGTGGCGGTGTCGTCTTTCCCTTACTCTTTGTTGGCTCCTGTGTTGGCATGGCTATCCATCAAGTATTGCCGGCGATCCCTGTCAGTGTGGCTCTAGTTGACACCATGGCGGCAGTGACCGTCGCGGTGACGAAAACCCCTCTAAGCTTAGCCGTGATTCTCTCGGTGATTTCTCACACCGCCATGCTGCCCCTGATCACCACCGCAACCCTGACGAGCTATCTGTGTACCCTCCCGATCGCTTGGATCGCCAGTCAGCAGTCCCGCAGCGATGCTCCCTTAAACGATCCCTGAGAGAAACATTAATAAAATACAAAATTCAGATACAACCCTTTACAATCTAGTCACGATCTGATTAATATAAAGTTATAGTCTGACTCATAAAGCTGAGATGTAGCCCTAGGATTCTCTCTTAGTGCGCGTTTTAGGCCTGAGACAGACTTGTAACATTCATTCATTTTGTTCAACAGGACTTATCATTATGACGACTGTTTTACAACGTCGCGAGCAACTGAACCTGTGGGAGCAATTCTGCAGCTGGGTCACCAGCACCAACAACCGCCTCTACGTGGGCTGGTTCGGCGTGTTGATGATCCCCACTCTGCTCGCTGCTACTGCTTGCTTTGTGATTGCCTTCATCGCTGCTCCTCCGGTGGACATTGATGGCATCCGTGAACCTGTTGCTGGATCGTTGATCTACGGCAACAACATCATCACGGGTGCTGTGGTGCCCTCCAGCAACGCCATTGGCTTGCACTTCTACCCCATCTGGGAAGCCGCCTCTCTTGATGAGTGGCTTTACAACGGTGGCCCTTACCAGCTAATCATCTTCCACTTCTTGATTGGCGTCTTCTGCTACATGGGTCGTGAGTGGGAACTCAGCTACCGTCTGGGGATGCGTCCTTGGATTTGTGTTGCCTACTCTGCGCCTGTGGCTGCTGCTACCGCTGTGTTCTTGATCTACCCCATTGGTCAAGGCAGCTTCTCCGATGGTCTGCCCCTCGGTATCTCCGGTACCTTCAACTTCATGATTGTGTTTCAAGCTGAGCACAACATCCTGATGCACCCCTTCCACCAGTTGGGTGTGGCCGGTGTCTTTGGTGGTGCTCTGTTCTCCGCCATGCACGGGTCCTTGGTGACCTCCAGCCTGATTCGTGAAACCACCGAAACCGAGTCGCAAAACTACGGTTACAAATTTGGTCAAGAAGAAGAGACCTACAACATCGTGGCTGCCCACGGTTACTTTGGTCGCTTGATCTTCCAATACGCCAGCTTCAACAACAGCCGTGCACTGCACTTCTTCTTAGCTGCTTGGCCGGTTATCGGTATCTGGTTCACCGCTCTGGGGATCAGCACCATGGCCTTCAACCTGAACGGGTTCAACTTCAACCACTCTGTGGTGGATGCTCAAGGGAATGTGATCAACACTTGGGCTGACGTGATCAACCGTGCCAACTTGGGGATAGAAGTGATTCACGAGCGCAATGCTCACAACTTCCCCCTTGACTTGGCCAGTGCTGAGTCTGCTCCTGTGGCCATGATTGCCCCGAGCATCAACGGCTAATTCACAACATTTGCCTAGTTAGCTAGCAAACCGTCTCTCTCTGGAGGGGCGGTTTTCTTTTGGCAATTTGGCCTATCTCTGATTTCTGACAACTATCGTTATGATCGAGGGAATACTAGCTATCAAGTCCCTTCGGCATACTCCAGCCAGAGTGGCAGGGAATGTTTGCGCCAGTAAGCTGAGCACCAACCGTGAGGTCATCATTGCGGCTGCAAGGGGGCAAGCTATGTATATCAACGATTCAGTGGAGGGCAGTTCGATGCGAATCAAAGATTTCATCCTTCCGGTTATTCTTGTTGGGTTGGTGTTTGTTGGCTTTGGCGATCGCTTTTTGCCAGCACCGCTGAGTACGGCCAGTGCTTCCAGTCGCGAGCAACTTGATACGTTCTTTAAGGGGCTGTTTACGGGCTTTTCTACCTATAACCGCTACTATAAAACCGAGCAAATGATTCGTGAGGCTGAAAGAGCTGAAGGAAAGTAAAGGATGCGCCGTCTGCTGCTTTTTTTGCTGTTTATGGTGACGACTGGGGCGATCGCCGTGTTTTCGGTGCAAAATGCAACCGCCGTATCCCTACGGTTTTTAGCGTGGCAATCCATTCAGTTGCCCCTAGGGGTTTTATTAGTTCTAGTGGCGGTTTTGGCACTGTGGATTCCCTACATCGCTAGTGCCGGCCGGTAATGCGGTGGCACCCTACCTGCTGGGTCATTCTTTTGGGGCTGCTGGCAGCACTGTTACCCTTGGTGAGCGTCGCTCATACACCGCTGCGATTGGAGGTGAATCCCGATCATCCTGCGGCCAATGATGGTTCCTTGCATACCGCCGCTCAGCCCTTTGGGACGATTACGGCGGCTCTGGTATGGGCGCACAACCATGGCGATCGCCCCGTAGAGATTTACATTCACAACGGCACCTACCGTGAAGCCCTTGGTACCCTAGAGAACCATCGTACCCCCCTGCGTCTAGTGGCTCAGACCCCCGATCGCGTCCGTCTGCAGGGAAGTATGCAATGGCCAGACTGGCAATGGGTGAGTACAAATGGAGCCATCCAAGTGTATCGCCATCCATGGCAGCAGCGGTGGGGGGCTGCCGGTAATCCGTGGACGGCCTACAACATTCAGCTGCCGGCCTTGGCTCAGCGGGGGGAGATGGTGTGGTTAGCAGGGGCACCACTACGGCAGCGACTGGCCTTGACAGAGCTAATGGGTCATGATTTTTACGTGGATGAAGCACAGGGCGTTGTGTACGTGGCATTGCCAGAGGGGGTTGACCCTGCGGTGTTAGAGGTGGCGATTCACCGTGAGGCGCTGCGGTTACTCAACAGTGCCCATATTGCTTTGGTGGGGCTGCGCTTTGAGCATTATGGTGGTGCCTTTAGCCAAGCATTGCGAATTGAGGGCAGCCAAGACATTGAGGTGCACAACTGTACGTTTTGGGGCAATAACTGGGGCGGTCTTGAGATGCACAATAGCGATCGCATCCACATTCGGCAGAGCCGTTTTTTAGAGAATGGCTGGCGGGGGATGGCCGCAGGCGGCATTCGCGATCTGGCGGTGCACGATGTACTGGTCAGTGGCAATAACTGGCGGGGGGGATGGGCTGGCTTTTACGACTGGGATGCTGGTGAAAAGTATTTTCATCTGCGGCGGGCGACCTTTGATCGCTACCGGGCGATCGCCAACCAAGCAGCGGGGCTATGGCTGGATACCGATAATCAGGCGGTAGCAATTCGGCGCTCGCAGCTCATCGGCAATGCCGTTGTTGGTCTGTTCATCGAGGCGGGAACGGGGCCAGTGACGGTTGAAAACTCTGTGATTGCCTACAACTATGCGGTTGCTCCCAACTATTTGCAAACGCCGGGCGTCTTTGGCTGGGCGGCACAGGCCGTGACCCTACGCAACAACTGGATTATAGAAAATGAAGGGGCACAAATTGGCGTGCGCGATCCCTACCCCCGCAGGATCACCCTGCCGGACACAGGCGAGTCAGTCACCATTACGTCCAAGGATTGGCGGCTAGAGAACAACTACATCGGTGCCCAGCAGCAGCTCCTATTAACCACCCTACGGGGGCACCCCTTTCTCGAGACCCTCACCCTAGGGCACAATCAGTGGTGGAGCGATCGCCCCCAACCATTTCACCTTGAGGGCACCCCCTTAAGCTGGCAGGCATGGCAGCAGCAGTACGGTAGCGCCAGCGATCGCTTTCGCAGCAGTGAGTGAGGAGGGCTGTCCATGATTCAGGAGCAGGTCGTTTTGATTACGGGTGCCAGCAGTGGCATTGGTGCGGCCTGCGCTGAAGTGTTTGCCGCAGCAGGCGCACGCCTTATTCTGTGGGCGCGGCGGCAGGATCGCCTAGATACCCTAGCAAAGCGTCTGCCACAGGGGTGTACCGTCTTAACCCAAGCGGTGGATGTGCGCGATCGCCCTCAAGTCTTGGCAGCCCTAGCGTCTCTGCCACCGGACATGGCCAACATTCAAATTCTGATTAACAATGCTGGCCTCAGCCGCGGCCTTGAACCCTTTGCCGAAGCGCAGATTAGCGACTGGGAGGAAATGATTGACACCAACTTGAAGGGGCTGCTCTACGTGACCCGCGCCATTTTACCCGACATGATTGCTCGACGGCAGGGGCATATTATTAACGTTGGATCCATTGCCGGGCACCAAGTCTATGCCGGTGGCCATGTCTATTGCGCCACCAAAGCAGGGGTACAGGCGCTGAGCCAAGGGCTGCGGCTGGATCTCCTCGGCACCCCCATTCGTGTCACTGAAATTGACCCCGGGATGGTGGCCACCGAATTTAGTGAGGTTCGCTTCCATGGCGATCGCCAGCGTGCTGCCGCCGTCTATCGCGGCATGACACCCCTAAGTGCCCACGATGTTGCGGAAGTCATCCTTTTTGCAGCAACCCGACCTGCCCACGTCAACCTGAACCAGATTGTCCTGATGCCCGTGGATCAAGCTAGCACCACCATGGTTTACCGGCGCAATTCAGAAGCGGAAGCCTGAAGCAACTGGCGACAAGGAAGCGTCAAAAGCGTCGGTCTGGGGGGGTGGGTTGCGAAACCCCATCCCTCTCAAGGGTGGGGTAGTTCATGTAAACTACTCCCAGCTAAAGCAGGGAGCTTTTAGTAGCCCTGCAGTTAGCAAGCCAACCACGAGCCTCTGGGGTGGTTTACAACACCCCCAATCGACCGTTACCAGTGCCTTAAACAACCGTTTCTGGTGTCCGCAGTACAATTATAACCTAAGGCAACTAAAGTTGCTAAAGGAGCTTTCCTCCCCGCACTGAAGTACGGGGCTTCCAGCCATACCCGATGTGACTGGTTGAATCGGTTAATGGATGGTCTCGACGAGTTTGAGCAGTTCACCCATAGCTACGACGATCGCTATCGGCACACTGGTCAGGAACTCTTTCGCATTGCCGAGCGCCTCTTCGCAGAGTGTCGTGTTGTCCGCTAGACTTAAAAAACAAGGGCTGCGCCCACCCTAGCGGCACTAAGTATGCACTATAGGGTGATTGTGCTTAATCCTTCCCCAGAATGCAAGCAACATAAAATGAAACATACACTGTCGGTACTAGTAGAAGATGAAGCGGGAGTGCTGACCCGCATTGCTGGCCTATTTGCACGGCGCGGCTTCAATATCGAGAGTCTTGCCGTTGGACCTGCAGAGCAGTTGGGGATCTCTCGGATCACGATGGTGGTGCCCGGCGATGATGCCATCATTGAGCAGCTGACTAAGCAGCTTTATAAACTCATTAACGTCCTTAAAGTACAGGACATTACAACCACTCCTTGCGTTGAGCGCGAACTAATGCTGCTCAAAGTCAATGCAACGGCCAGTACTCGCTCGGAAATTTTAGAACTGGTGCAAATTTTCCGTGCCAAGGTGGTGGATGTGGCCGATGAGTCATTGACCATTGAAGTCTCTGGTGACCCCGGTAAGATGGTGGCCATTGTCCAAATGCTCAATAAGTTCGGCATTCGTGAAATTGCCCGCACGGGTAAGATTGCCCTTGTGCGCGAGTCAGGGGTGAATACAGAGTATCTGAAATCGCTGGAGGCACGGGTTTAATTGCGCTGGAGGCAACGGTGGCTAGGGTGGAGCATCGGGGCGATCGCCCTTGGGTTAAGTAGTTGTACAACTGCGGAACCCCCCACCTTAAGTGACAATACGATTCCTTTAGGGGCTGCCTTTGCCCAGACGGGGAATGCGTCCCTCTACGGTCAGGAGTTAGCCCAAGGCGCGCAGGTCGCGGTGGCGTTTTTTAACGCCCAAGGTGAGCTTAAGGATTATACCCTCCGCCTTGTGCTACAGGATACCGGTAGTGATGAAGCAGGGGCAGTCAATGCCTTTCAAACCCTGATCAACCGCGATCGCGTTGTTGGCATTATTGGGCCAACGCTATCTCAGCAAGCCTTTAGTGCGGATCCCATTGCTGAACAGGCGGGGGTGCCAGTGGTGGCCGCCTCGAATACCGCGCAGGGGATTCCCCAACTGGGCGCCTTCATTAGCCGTGTTTCCGCTGGGGTTGAAGTGGTTGCACCAACAGCCATTGACGCCGCCTTGGCCATCAATCCAAACATTCGTCGCGTCGCCGTCTTTTTTGCTCAGGATGATGCCTTTAGCCGCTCGGAAACAGACATTTTTCAGCAGGCTATCCGCAGCAAGCCCAACCTTGAATTGATCACCGTTCAACAAACCCAGACGACCGATACTAACTTTCAAGCTCAGATTAACGCCACCCTCAGCCTCAACCCAGACTTGATTGTGATCTCTGGCCTTGCTGCCGATGGTGGGAACCTCATTCGCCAGTTGCGGGAACTGGGCTATCAAGGGGTGATTCTAGGGGGCAATGGTGTCAACACAGTGAATGTCTTTCCTGTCTGTCGCCGCCTTTGCAATGGGGTACTGGTGGCTCAAGCCTACAATCCTGAAAATCCAGCCCCTATGAACCTTAAGTTCCGTGACGCTTTTGAGGCGCAGTATCGCCAACTGCCCTCCCAATTTAGTGCCCAAGCCTTTACCGCTGTCCAGGTCTTTGCCCAATCCCTCAGCAAACTCTCCCGGCAGCACAATTTAGGGCAGTTATCCTTGCCAGAGCTACGCCAAGCCTTGAATCAACAACTCCTGCAAGATACCTATGACACTCCCTTGGGCGAACTGCGCTTTACCCCAGAGGGGGAAGTAGTGCAACGGTACTTTTACGTGGGGCAAATCGAGATGAGTGAGGATGGCCAAACGGGTCAGTTCCGTCTTGTGCGTCAAGTAGAGCGTCAGCCGTGATCAGGCCAAGGATCGGTACGTTAGCGTCATCGGCGGAAAGCACCGCACTGTACCTTTGGGGCAGTGTTGGGAGTATGCCATGGATTGATAACTTTGATGAAGTTCTAGCAGCTCATTTGCAATCTTAATAGGTTCTTAATTTTCCCCTAACTTTCCCCAGAAATTCCCCAAGTTTTGCGAGGTTTTCCACAGGCTGCCTAGGGGTTTTCCACAGGGGAGAACCGCTTGGCAAGTGTTTAGGCGGTTTCTGGGGATAACTCCCTTGAGCAATGCTGAGGATGGCACTGTTGCCGCAAAGCCGCATTCTGCCGTGGATTGCCCGTCTCAGAATAAGCCTAAGAGAGGATTGACAGACTCAGAGCCAACCCAGACAATGGAGTTCCACAGATAGATATTTGCTTGCCAAAAACCTTAACCATCCCGTGCTAAATCCCCTTGATAGCTAGGTTATGGGGATTTGGAGCGGTGCTGCTTGGAATGTTTTCCACAGGTTTCCACAGGGCGAGTAGGATTGGCCTGCAATGATGTTTTGGTTTTACCGAGGTAACTCACTGTATGAACGCTCAAGCCACTATTAGTATTCTGGCCGAGATTCCTGAGGAGCTGCACGAATCGTTGAAACATTATCTAGAGCGGCATCCTGACTGGGATCAGGATCGGGTGTTTGTTGCCGCGCTGTCCCTCTTTTTGCTGCAAAATGGAGAGTGCGATCGCCGTACCGCGCGGGTTTATTTAGACTCGTTATTTAAGCGGTTTTAGGCATTGCAGACCGGTGATTGGTAGGAATCAAGCTAGGTGAGTGAACCTATTGTCGTAGATGTTGCTGTTGTTGGTGCGGGGTTAAGCGGCCTGAGTGTTGCATGGCGGTTGCAACAGGTGGCACCGCAGTACAAGGTTGTGGTGCTGGAGGCCAGCGATCGCCTAGGCGGGAACATCACGACCGAAGCGCGGGACGGCTTTGTGTGGGAATTGGGCCCCAATAGTTTTGCGCCCACCCCTGCCCTGCTGCACCTTATTGCCGAGGTGGGGCTTCAGGATCAACTGCTGCGGGGCGATCGCCACCTACCCCGTTACATTTATTGGCGCGGCAAGCTGCACCCCCTAGAACCCACCCGCCCCTTAGCCCTAGCCACGAGCGGGTTACTTAGCCCTTGGGGAAAACTGCGAGCGACCTTAGGTGCCTTTGGCTTTGTCCCGCCCTACTTCGGGGATACCGATGAGTCCGTTAGCTCGTTTTTTCAGCGCCACTTAGGGAAAGAGGTAGCCGAGCGATTGGTTGCGCCCTTTGTGTCTGGGGTTTATGCTGGCGATCCACAACAACTGAGTGCAGCGGCGGCCTTTCGGCGCATTGTCCAACTGGAGCAGCTCGGCGGTGCTCTCATACCGGGTGCCCTACGGCTACGGCGGCAGCAGCCCCCCAAGCCCACCCCCCCAAAGGGACTCGAGATGCGTCCAGGGGAACTGGGGTCGTTTCAGGAGGGATTAAGTGCCCTCCCGCGGGCGATCGCCCACCACTTAGCAGCACCCATTCACTTACAAACGGCACTGCATCAGCTTACCCCCGAACTCAGCGGTGGCTATACCCTAAGCGCTACCACCCCTGATGGCGAGCACTCATGGCGTGCCCGTAGTGTGGTGCTGGCCACCCCCGCCTATGTCACCGCAGACCTCCTGCGGCCATGGCAACCTACAATTGCTGCCGGTCTAGAGGCCATTCCCTACCCAGCGGTGGCCTGCGTGGTCTTGGCCTATCCTGCCGCGGTGGGGGTAATCGCTCGCCCGGGCTTTGGTGTACTGATTCCCCGCACTCAAGGATTACGCACCCTTGGCACAATTTGGTCATCTTGCTTGTTTCCCGAGCGCACGCCGTCTGGCTGGCAAGTGTTTACCAGCTTTATTGGTGGGGCAACGGATCCTGAATTGGCGACGCTTGAACCCGAGGCCATTGTCCAGCAGGTGCAGCAGGATTTAGAGCACATGCTTGCCTTACCCCCAGCCAAAGCCCGCTTATTGGGGATGAAACTGTGGCGGCGAGCCATTCCCCAATACACCCTTGGCTATCCGCAGCAGTGGCAGCAGATCACCCACGCCCTGAAGCACCTGCCCGGCCTATTCCTGTGTAGTAATTACGCGGCTGGCGTTGCCCTAGGCGATCGCGTCGAACATGGGTATAACATCGCTGTTGCGGTGGATGCCTACTTAGGAGGGACGTATGGCTCTGTCTAACTATATGAATGCGGCACTGGATCGAGCTGTCTATCGTATCGACCCCGAAGATGGCTTGATCTACGGTGAAATTCCGGGCTTTGATGGTGTCAGCGCCAAGGGAAAAAACCTCATTGACTGCCGTGAGCACCTGTCGGAATTACTGGAAGATTGGATCTATTTCCATGTCTCCCGCGGCATCCCTGTACCAATCATTGATGGGATTGAAGTCCCGATTCGTGAGGTCTTTTAGGGGAGATGGGTAACGGCGGAATGGGTGGCCTCGCTTTTTTCCCTTAAAAAGGTATCGCAGGGGGACCTCACCCCTGTAATATCAGTAAAAGAATACTGAACTGAACCGCCCCGTAAGGGAATGTCCACTTCTACGAGCAAAGGGAATCGTCAGCTATGAGCAGTAAGCCAGACCGTGTGGTTCTCATCGGCGTTGCTGGAGACTCCGGCTGTGGTAAATCAACATTCTTGCGCCGACTGGCCGATCTGTTTGGCGAAGAATTTTTGACTGTGATTTGCCTAGATGATTATCACAGTCTGGATCGCAAGCAGCGAAAAGAAACGGGGATTACGGCTCTTGACCCCCGCGCCAATAATTTTGATTTGATGTACGAGCAGATTAAGGCGCTCAAAAGTGGCGAGTCGATTATGAAGCCCATCTACAACCATGAAACGGGCACCATTGATCCGCCAGAAAGAATTGATCCTAACCATGTCGTTGTGATTGAGGGGTTACACCCCCTTTATGATGAGCGGGTGCGCTCCCTGATTGACTTTAGCGTCTATCTCGATATTAGCGATGATGTCAAAATCGCTTGGAAAATCAAACGGGATATGGCGGAGCGGGGGCACACTTACGATGATGTGATTGCCTCCATCAATGCCCGTCGCCCTGACTTTATGGCCTACATTGACCCCCAAAAGCAGTACGCCGATGTGGTGCTACAAATTCTGCCAACGCAGCTAGTGAAAGAAGAGAAAGTAGGGAATATTCTACGGGTGCGGATGTTGCAGCGGGATGGCGTTCCGGGCTTTGATCCGGTTTACCTCTTTGACGAAGGCTCAACTATTTCTTGGGTGCCCTGCGGTCGTAAGCTTACCTGTTCCTACCCCGGCATTCGCCTCAGCTATGGTCCTGACGAATACTATGGTCACTCGGTTTCGGTGCTTGAAGTGGATGGCCGCTTTGAAAAGCTGGATGAGGTGATCTACATCGAAAGCCACCTCAGCAATACATCGACAAAGTACTATGGTGAAATGACAGAGCTACTGCTGAAGCACCGTGACTACCCAGGCTCTGATAATGGCTCTGGCTTGTTCCAAGTGTTGACGGGGTTAAAAATGCGCGCCACTTACGAACGACTGACCTCCCGAACGGTGGCCACGGTAAGTAATCGTTAGCCCATCTGCTGGCGATCGCCCCTTGGGGTCATCACGAGGAGCACCCATGCAATCGCGCCATCGATCCAACTGGTTCATTGTTTTGCTCGTTAGTCTGTGCTGGTTCATGCTGGTTTGTGAGCCAGCCCAGGCGGCAGTTGTGGATGATATGGTACTTGTGCCGCGCTACGCCCTGAGCGCCCTCAGGTTCCATAAGCGTCCGACCGTCGAGCCACTGCGCAGGCTGTGGGACACGGCACTCACGCCCCAATTAGCTACGTGGGGCTGGCAGTGGTCTGATATGGCAACGTGGGCACAGGACGAGGGAGTACTGGTACAGTTGCCCTGTGCAACTCAGTGTGATGCGCCACGGTTGCTATGGATTTGGCACTTGAAGCGACCAGACGCTGCCACTGCCTTCTTGAACCAGTATTGGCAAGATCATGCGTTTGATACCCAGACCTACCAAGGGGTTCCGGTGCAGGTGGGCGAGCGGGTCGCCACAGCAACCTTGGGCGATCGCCTGTTGGTGGCTACTGATCCCGAGGCGATTGTCGCTAGCTTGGGTAGCCTGAGGGCAAAGGATACCAACCTTGGGGGGGTAGCCTTTTATCAAGAGGCACTGGCGCAATTTAATGATCAAGACAGCCTCCTTTTCTATGCCAACCTGCACCCCTTCACCCGAGAGAACCAGTTTGCCCCAGCCTACGATCGCCTCCTAGTGGGGGTTCGTAGCCACAATAATGAGATTCACCTAGAAATTGCTCTCCATGCCACTGCTGCACCGGCGGTAGCTTCCGTACCATTGCCCTTGGATGACCTGCGCACCCTTGGCGATCGCCCCACATTGGTCTTAGCCGGACGGCAGTTGCCCACCACCTACCGTGACCTGCTGGCCAACCTAGAGACATTCAGTGTGGCCACGACCCCTAAGGGTACCCCTATTGTCCCTGAACTGCTGCGGGATTTCACGCTGGAGGTAGATCTAGAAGAGATAATTTTCCCCTTGGCCACAGATCGCTACACCCTTGCACTGTGGCGGCAACCAGCGGGTTGGCAATGGTGGTGGCAAACCCGCCAAACCCCTGAAACCGCTGCACTATTGAAAAAACTGGATGAGCAAGCGCGCTCCGCTGGCTATGACGTGAATCGCCTAGTGCTGGATACACAAGCAGTGACTGCATGGGTCAAGCTTGCCCTTGCCGCCGACACCAGCGAAGGTTTAGCCGCAGAGGTAGCAGCGGTCTATCAGCAAGACAACGACACCCTAACCCTTGCTTCGGCACTCCCCTACCTGATGCCTGCCAAGCAACGGGCACCATGGCTGAGCGACGAACTGACCCGTCAACGGCGTGCTATTGTTGGCCTAGCCTATGCCCAATGGTCAGATCTCTACCCTTACCTAGCGGAGCGGGTGCCCCTGTTGGCCTACCTGAATGGTCTAACGGCTGGTTGGCTAGGGCGGCTGCAAAGCATTACATGGGTGAACTATGGTGCTAGCGATCGCCTCCAGCGCAGTGAAATAATTGTTACCACCAATTGATATTAACGAAACGTTAAGTCTGGGGAGGCTAGTTGCTGTAGCCCCTTGCCCCCAGTATTGGTTAAAGTAGGGAGTATTATGTTTGCTGACTGGGGTAATTATGGCATCAGTCCTCGATGTAACCAATCGCGATCGCTCCGTAGAAAGTGAAAGTTTAGCAGCACAAACGTTACGCGATCGCTTGCGGCTAGTTGAAGAGGTCTTGGTGGATGTCCTTGCTGCCGAATCGGGGCAAGAGCTTGTGGATCTGTTGCGGCGCTTGGGTGCCTTGTCATCGCCAGAAGGCCATGCTCTGCATCCACCGGAAGGCGAATTACTCAAAGTGATTGAGTCATTGGAACTGAGCCAATCCATCCGTGCAGCGCGTGCCTTTAACCTTTACTTTCAAATCATCAATATTCTTGAGCAGCATTACGAACAGCAGTACAACCGTGAGCGAGTGCTGCAAGAGGGGTTGCGGCGGCGCAGCGTCATGAGTGAACCCATCTCCGGCGTGAGTGGCGAGGGCTTTCCCTTAGCCCATAATGCGGCCAATGCAACGGATGTTCGCAGCGGGCCAAGCGAGCGCCTAGAGCATAGTTTGTACGAAGCTACCCCCGCCACGCAGCAGCACGGCTCCTTTTCATGGCTGTTTCCGCGCCTGCGCACCCTGAATGTGCCCCCTAAGTATATTCAAAAACTACTGGATCAGCTTGACATTAAGCTTGTTTTTACGGCGCATCCAACGGAAATTGTGCGCCAGACCATCCGTGATAAGCAGCGGCGGGTGGCACGGCTGCTGGAGCAAATGGATACCGTTGAGGGAGCCTCGCCCCACCTCACCGATTGGACGGCTCACACCCTACGCGCCCAACTGATGGAGGAAATCCGCCTGTGGTGGCGCACCGATGAGCTGCACCAGTTCAAGCCGGAAGTGCTTGATGAAGTGGAATATACGCTTCACTATTTCAAAGAGGTGATTTTTGCAGCGATTCCCCAGTTGTATCGCCGCCTCCAGCAATCCCTCAAAGAGAGCTTTCCCTATCTCACTCCCCCTCGCTACAACTTCTGCCGTTTTGGTTCGTGGGTCGGGGGCGATCGCGACGGTAACCCCTCCGTGAAACCGGAAGTCACATGGCAAACCGCTTGCTATCAGCGCAACTTAGTTCTGGAAGAGTACCTAAAATCTGTTGAGCGGCTGATTAACCTGCTTAGCCTGTCACTGCACTGGTGTGATGTGCTACCGGACTTGCTAGACTCCCTTGAACAAGATCAACGGCAACTCCCCAGTGTTTACGATCAGTATGCGGTGCGCTATCGCCAAGAACCCTACCGTCTCAAACTCACCTATGTCCTCAAACGGCTGCAAAACACGCGCGATCGCAACCGTAACCTCCAAACCTACTGCATTCGCCGCCCAGATGCCGAGTCCCTCAACAGTGGTCAGTACTATGCCCACGGCCATGAATTTTTAGCAGAGCTAACCCTGATCCAACGCAACCTCAAAGAAACGGGACTGACCTGTCGGGAACTGGACGACCTTATCTGCCAAGTAGAGGTGTTTGGGTTTAATTTGGCAGCCTTAGACATTCGCCAGGAAAGCACGTGCCATGCCGATGCCCTCAACGAAATCACCGCCTACTTAGGCGTGCTGCCCTGTCCCTACAATGAGCTATCGGAAACCGAGCGAACCCGCTGGCTCCTGAGTGAGCTATCTACCCGCCGCCCCCTCATCCCGGGCGAACTCCCCTTTAGCGATCGCACCAATGAAATCATTGAAACCTTTCGTATGGTGCGGCAACTGCAACAGGAATTTGGTACTGATTTGTGCCACACCTACATTATTAGTATGAGCCACGATGTCAGCGATCTGCTAGAGGTGCTGCTCTTTGCCAAGGAAGCAGGGCTGTTTGATCCGGTGACGGGTGCCAGTACGGTACAAGCGATTCCCCTCTTTGAAACCGTAGAGGACTTAAGACGCGCCCCAGCGGTCTTGACGCAGTTGTTTTCCTTGCCCTTCTGCCACAATTATCTGGCCAGCCACACCACCCCCTTCCTACAGGAAGTCATGCTGGGCTATTCCGACAGCAATAAGGATTCGGGCTTTTTAAGTAGTAATTGGGAAATTTATAAAGCACAGCAGCGGTTGCAAAAAATTGCCGAAGCCTTTGGATTTCAACTGCGGATTTTCCACGGACGGGGTGGCTCCGTCGGACGGGGCGGCGGACCTGCCTACGCAGCGATTTTGGCGCAACCCGAACAAACGATTAATGGCCGCATTAAAATTACCGAGCAGGGAGAAGTGCTGGCCTCGAAGTATTCCCTGCCGGAATTGGCGCTCTTTAACCTAGAAACGGTCGCAACAGCGGTTATTCAAGCCAGCTTACTCCGCAGTAGCATTGACGAAATTCAGCCATGGCATGAAATCATGGAGGAGTTGGCCATGCGATCGCGCCAGTGCTATCGCCATCTCATCTACGAGCAGCCAGAGTTCATTGAGTTTTTTAACGAAGTGACCCCGATCCAAGAAATTAGCCAACTGCAAATTAGCTCGCGACCAACTCGCCGAGGGGGCAAAAAAACCCTAGAGAGTCTGCGGGCTATTCCATGGGTATTTAGCTGGACGCAAACGCGCTTCTTGCTGCCTGCTTGGTATGGGGTTGGCACTGCCCTCAAGGAGTTTTTAGACGAGAAACCTGCTGAGCACCTCTCGTTGCTGCGCTATTTCTACTACAAGTGGCCTTTTTTCCGGATGGTGATCTCGAAGGTGGAGATGACCCTTGCCAAAGTCGATCTAGAAATTGGCCGCTACTACGTCCAAGAACTGAGTGCCCCCCCAAATCGCCAGTCGTTCTTCCGCCTTTACGATCAAATTGCTGAGGAGTACCGACTCACTAGTGAACTGATTTTGACAATTACTGGGCACGAGCGATTACTAGATGGCGACCCAGCCTTGCAGCGCTCTGTGCAGTTACGCAATCGCACCATTGTGCCGTTGGGGTTCTTACAGGTGTCGCTACTAAAACGCCTGCGCCAGCACAACAGCCAAACCACCTCCGGGGCAATTTTGCGCTCCCGCTATGGTCGGGGGGAACTGCTGCGGGGGGCATTGCTGACCATCAATGGTGTGGCCGCTGGGATGCGCAATACCGGCTAAGCCCCTGCCAAGCAATACAGGTAGCCATCCAGCGCCAAGGTAGCAAACAGGCGGGGGCGATCGCCCCGTAGGTTATGGGCATCATTGATCATTCCCAAGAAACACCGGAATCAGGAGTTCCGTTTCTGGTTTAGCAGGCATTGTCAGGCTTGCAAACTCGCTGTCGTCGGGGATAACAGCTTGGGCATCACTCCATTGCCGCAGTGTCAAGCCAGCTGCCAGTCCGGTGCCCCCCCAGAGGAGAAAACGGTTGATTTGCCGTCGTTTCACTGTTGACCTAGGTTGAATGAGGGGTTGGAGCAAATATGACAAAATTACTGGTATCGAAGTGATTCTAGTCAATTTTTGTATGCCTTAAAATTTGCTATTACCCGCTGGGGGCAAGATCCGTTTAGCTACGGTGCCTACTCGTTTATTCCTCTGTTTGCTGGCGAAGCCACCCACGATCGCTATCCGGCCACAGTGCATGGCGCCTATTTGAGTGGCGATCGCGCTGCTAGGGAATGGCTGTCAGCAGCCTAGCGCCCTGCAAACACAAAAGATTACCCTGCGTCGTCGCTGTTCGACGGTGCAATTGAGCGAACTTAGCCAACGGCTACCGTAGGTTGAGGCACAGCAAATTTAGCCATAATAGTCTCTGCCATCTGGGGCGGCGTTAGGCCAAGATCCGCTTTAGACTCATCTGGTGTGGCGTGCTCCACCAAAATATCTGGAACGCCTAAACGCAGCACAGGTACAAGAACGTCTGCGTCCTGCAATGCTTCTAAAACCGCTGAACCAAATCCTCCCATCAGGCAACCTTCTTCGAGGGTAACCACTCGACCCGTTTGTTTGGCTAAAGGAATAATTAACTCTGTGTCGAGCGGTTTGGCAAAGCGTGCATTGATTACCGCGGCACGCATACCATGTTCTTTGAGGATTTCCGCGACCTGCAGGGCTGGATAGACCATGGAACCGTAGGCAACCAGCACCAGATCCTCCCCTTGGCGCAGGAGTTCCCCTTTGCCGATGGGCAACGGCTCCCAGCCTTCCTCCATCAGGGCAACACCGTGGCCATTTCCCCGCGGATAACGCAGGGCAATGGGGCCAGCGGTGTAATTAATGCCGGTCACCAGCATTTGTTGGAGTTCAGCTTCATCTTTGGGAGCCATTAGCACCATATTGGGCAGGCAGCGGAGGTAGGCAATGTCGTACATTCCTTGGTGAGTCGGCCCATCAGCCCCCACAATACCGGCGCGATCCATGCAGAAAAAGACCGGCAGGCTCTGGATGCAGACATCGTGAACAATTTGGTCGTAGGCACGTTGTAAAAATGTGGAGTAAATTGTGGCTACAGGGCGCATTCCTTGGGTGGCGAGGCCAGCAGCCATTGTGACCGCGTGCTGCTCAGCAATGCCAACGTCAATGTATTGTTTCGGCAGCCGCTTTTGCAAAATATCTAGACCGGTGCCTGTGGCCATGGCAGCAGTAATACCAATAATGCGCGGGTCATTTTCGGCCAATTTAGTGAGGGTTTCACCAAAAACCTTCGAGTAGCTGGGGGGCTTGGGCTTGCTGGAGGGTTTGGCTTTGCCGGTCACCAAATCAAAGGGGTTTTGGGCATGGTAGCCCACTTGATCGTTTTCGGCGATCGCATAGCCTTTGCCTTTAATCGTTGCCACATGAACCAAGACCGGCCCGCTAATGGTGTGGGCGTGCTGGAAGGTGGCAATCAACTCTTCGAGGTTATGGCCATCCACTGGCCCGACGTAGGTAAAGCCCAGTTCTTCAAACACCGCTCCAACCTTGGGTACGGCTAACCGTTTCATACCTTCCTTAATGCGGTGCATTTCCGGGGTGAGGTTTTCCCCAAGAAAGGGAATGTGCTTAAATTGTTCCTCAAGGTTATCGGCAATGAATTGGACTTGGGGGGACAGGCGAATCTTGTTTAAGTAGCGGGGAATGGCCCCCACGTTGGGAGAAATCGACATTTCGTTGTCGTTAAGAACCACCATGAGGTTGGTGTCTGGAAGGTGCCCGGCATGGTTAATGGCTTCTAGCGCCATGCCACCCGTCAAAGCCCCATCGCCAATGATGGCCACCACCTTAAAGTGCTCTCCCTTAAGGTCTCGGGCGATCGCCATACCCAATGCTGCTGAGATACTCGTCGAGGCATGGCCGGCGCCAAAATGGTCAAAGGGACTCTCCCGTAGATTTAAGTAGCCCGCAATCCCACCCTTTTGGCGCAGCGTATGAAAGTTGTTATAGCGACCCGTCAACATTTTGTGGGGATAGGCTTGGTGGCCAACATCCCAAATCACCCGATCTTGCTCTAGATCAAGGGTTTGGTACAGAGCTAGGGTCAACTCCACCACACCTAAGCCCGGCCCCAGATGCCCTCCCGTTGCCGCCACCGTTTCCAGATGCTTATCGCGGATCTGTGCTGCAATTTGACTCAACTGAGCAATGGATAACCCGTGCAACTGGTTAGGATGGGTGAGCTCACTCAAATGCATAGAAACCCGGCCTCGTTGAAGTATCGACTTGGATAGTTTGCCGCTGAAGGGGGAACGACCTTCTGACTGATTCTAGCAAAGTCCTCCGACCCCCTTCTCCTATTGTGTCCCTAAGCGAGGTGAAAATCCGCAATAATCGCGAAATAGCTCATCATAAACCCCTAGGGCGGCCTCGTAAACTTGGCTGAGGTGTTGAATTTGAGCGGTGGTGCCATCGGTATAGTTCTGCGCCAACCACGTCGCCCAGTCGTAAAAGCGCTTGCTGGACCACTGCTGCCAGCGGTTAGCTAAAATCCCCCGCGCTAAATCTGTTCCTAGGCGCTTGGGGTACTGATGCTGCACAACCAAGGCTTGCAGGTCTGCTATAAATCGCTGGGTCATGGCATCCAGCAGTGTTAAGGGCACAGCAGCGCACTGGCAGGCTCGCTCAAAGGCTTGACTAACTGCGAGGGAGTCACTGTTGACGTGCTCTTCCACAAGACGGCCACGACTATCCCAGCGGCGAGTCACAGTACAGAGCGGCACCTTGGTTAAGTTGTAGCCTTGGCACGCTAAATAGACTCGAAACTGGCGTTCTAGGCGCTCCACGTGCTCCACGCTAAGGTGAATACCCAACTCAATCAGGAGTTGGGCAAAGGTACGATGGTGGCTTTCCGGGTCAGCCGTCATGAGGGATAGTTGGGACATTGATGCACACCTTCACAGAGCTTCAAGAGAGTATCCTGCGGATGTGCACAGCTATACACCCTCCTCGTGCTGAACCTAGTTGTAGCTAGTTGTGGCTAATTCTGGCATCCCTGCCTTGCAGCGCATCTGCCATGCGGCACACCGGTACGATGGCGGCAACATCGTGAACCCGCACCATTTCGACTCCTTGGGCAATGGCATGGCAGCACACCGCCGCTGTTCCCCAGACCCGTGCTTTGGGGTCGGGTTGGTTAAGAATATCGCCGATGAAGCGTTTACGCGATGGGCCTATGAGCAGCGGGTAGCCAAGGGACTTGAACCGGGACAGTTCTTTCAGCAGCAGCAGATTTTGTGGTGTGGTTTTGGCAAAACCAATCCCCGGATCGAGCATGATCTGTGAGGGATCGATACCGTGGGCGATCGCTGTGTGGGTTTGCTCCTGAAAATAGGTCAGCAAATCTGCAATCAGGTCATCATAGCTCGTCAACTGCTGCATGGTGGCTGGGGTACCCCGCCGATGCATAAGGATATAGGGTACCCCCAGTTGGGCAACGGTGGCAAACATCGCCGCATCTGCTTGGCCGCCGGATACATCGTTGACAATATTGGCTCCCGCAGCAACCGCTGCACGGGCAACGTCGGCGCGGGTCGTATCAATGGAGATAGGAATCGTTGACTGCTGACGAATTCCCTCAATGACCGGTAGTACCCGTGCCAATTCCGCACTGAGGGGAATAGCGCTAGCGCCCGGGCGGGTGGACTCGCCCCCCACATCAATGACATCAGCCCCGGCTGCCGCCATGTCTAAGGCATGGGCAATGGCACTGGCGGGGTTAAAAAAATCACCGCCATCACTAAAACTATCCGGGGTGATATTCAAAATCCCCATCACGTAGGTGCATTGTCCCCAAATGAGGGCGCGATCGCCCACGTACCAGCCGGTCACGATGCTGTATCCCCTTGGTGCCGTGCATGCAATTTTAACAAGATCTCTTGGTGAACCGACTGCGTAATGGGGTAAAAATAGGCTAGCACTATCCCCCCTATCAGGCACAAGGTCGGCACAGGGCCAATGGCAAGCCGAATGGCCAGCAAGGCAGAGTCAGGCTGAACCGGCGGGGGCTGCCCTGCCACCGAAGAAATATAGCCGGCCCACTCCAAGGCTTGACCCACCACAAACAGCCCCAAGGCCAGACCAATTTTTTGCAGTAACACCATGAAGGCATAGAACACCCCTTCGCGGCGCTGACCACTATTGAGTTCATCCAAATCAATCACATCAGGAATCATCGACCATGGCACTAAATAGGCAGTAGAAACCCCAAACCCCGCCAAGATCGCAAAGGTATAAAGCAGCAGGGACTGTCCGGGTTGTAGGAGAAATAGTCCTGCTTGGGCAATGATCCATAGTGTCATCCCCATGTAATAGACCGCCTTTTTGCCCACGCGACGGCTCACCGCACTCCAGACAAAAAGCATCACCATGGCTGTAGCCTGCACCACAAGGGCAACTTGGGTGTAGTCTGCTGGAGTGAGCTTCAGCCAATCCCCAACAAAAAAGGGAATTAATGATGCGGTGATCTGAACGGCCAACCATGAGCACAGATAAATACCCATCACAAATAAAAAGGGGCGATTACTAAAGACAAGGCGCAATTGTGCCGTTAAGGGCAAGGTTGATCCGGCCTGAGTCGGGGTCGTTTTGTTGAACTGCTGTACTCGCGCTCGGGTTCCCCACACGCACCAGTAGATCGGCAACACCGATAGAACAGCCGCAATTCCGCCGAGTAGCAAGTATTGAGTTTGTTGATTTTCCACCGCTTGAAAGATTACTTGAGCCAAAATCAGCGAACCAATGCTGCCGCCAATGGAAAAGGCAAAGCGGAAACTATTGAGACTTGTACGCTCGTTGTAGTCTGTGGTGAGTTCGGGGGTGAGGGCGGTATAGGGGAGGTTCACCGCTGTATAGACAGTATTGAATAGGATCCCCATCAGGACGTAGTAGCCAAAGAGCACCCACTGATGGTCACTGGGCACCCACCAGTTCAAGAAGAAGATAATGCCAAACGGAATGGCGCTATAGACCATCCAGGCATGACGGCGACCCCATTTGGCCGATTGGGTGCGATCGCTGAGGAAGCCGATAATTGGGTCATTCACAGCATCCCAAATTTTGCCAATCATCAAGACACTGCCTGCTAAGCCTGCACTTAACCCCGCCACATTGGTGAGAAAGACCATCAAAAAAAACACTTGCAAGTTGGCGGTAATGGCAGCTCCCAGATCGCCTGCCCCAAAGGCCAGCTTCGTTGCCAACGACAGCGGTGGACGAGATGAGGCCATCGGTGATGTCATGCAGGCTCCTCACGATCAGGGCGGTCAATGGCTCAGGACAACATTGGATCGCACTGTGGGCAATACAGACTCATAGTACCGCTGTAATTGCTGTGTTGCCGCGGCCCAACTCCAACGCTCTGCTTCGCGGCGGGCATTTTGGCGCAGATGTTCGCGAGCCGTAGCGGAGGCAAAGAGGCGCTCGCAGGCACTAATGGCGCCCTCGGGATCCGCTGGATCAAACAAAAAGCCGTTCTCGCCGTCGCTGACAATATCAGGAATGCCACCACTGTTGGCGGCCACCACTGGGCAACCCGCCGCCATTGCTTCTAGCAACACCAAGCCCAAGGTTTCGGTACGGGAGGGAAAGACAAACACATCTGCCGAGGCAAAGGCTGAGGCAAGGCGCTCTCCCTTGAGGTAGCCAACAAAATGCACAGGGGTATCGGCAAAGTGTTTCTCTAGGGCTTCGCGGTGGGGGCCATTGCCAACAAGAGCTAGGCGTGCCCGCGGAATACGCTGCAAAATCGGCTTAATCTGTTCAATGTCCTTTTCGGCTGAGAGGCGACCCACGTAAAGAAGGAGGGGATCATCGGGATAGCCTTGACTGAGGAATTCGCGCATTTTGCGACTGCGATGCTGGGGCTGGAAGAGTTCGACATCTACCCCTCGCTGCCACAGATCAAGATGGCGAATCCCGTGGGCGCGTAGTTCTGCCACCATTGCCGAGGAGGTGCAGAGGTTGAGTTGGGCGCAGTTATGGCCAAGGCGCAGCAGTGACCACAACACCCCCTCTAAAAATCCTAAGCGATAGTACTTCAGATATTGGGGCAGATGGGTGTGGTAGGAGGCGACAAGCGGCAGGTGTAGCTTTTTGGCATAGTACAGCCCTGCCACCCCAAGTACCGCTGGATTCACGACATGGATTAAATCGGGTTGAAATTGTTGCAGTACCTTGCCAATGGCGGGACGCGGTAGTGCTAATTTGAGTTCTGGGTACAATGGGAGAGGAAACCCAGAAACGCCGTAAATCTGCGCCCCTTCGTAGTTGTCAAGGCCACCTGCGGGAGCTACCACCAGTACCTGATGACCATTCCGTTGAAGATGACGTACAGTTTGACAAAGCCGGGTGACAATGCCGTCCACTTTGGGCAGGAATGTTTCAGTAAATAGCGCAATCCGCATGATGAAACCTGAATAGGACTGGAATTTTCCCCATTCTCGAACTAGGGTGTCCCCAACGCAAGCCATAGGAACTAAAATCTTTGCGTAAATTATTCTGCCCTAAGGAGGAACCGCGACAACCATGAGTAAAGCAGAATTGCTGGGGGCGATCGCTGGTCTGAATCGCGGTATTTTAGCTAGCCCTGGAGATCGCAAACGGGTGGCGGCACTCACAACAGACGTTGAAGCACTGAACCCCACCCCTGATCCTTTAGCTGCAACAGATAAATTGGCAGGAGACTGGCGGCTCATTTACACCAGTAGTCAAGCCTTGTTAGCCTTAGATCGCTCCCCCATCGTTAAGTTGGGGCACATCTACCAGTGCATTCGCCCACAGCAGCAGCGCATTTACAATATCGCCGAAATTTATGGCGTGCCTCTCCTCGAAGGGGTGATTAGTGTCCTAGCACGGTTTGAACCCCTGACCCAACAGCGCTTACAGGTGTATTTTGAGCGTTCGATCGTTGGCTTTCGCCAGTGGCTGAACTACTATTCTCCCTCGCAGTTTATTCCCCAGCTCCAGAGCCGTCGCCCGTTGCTTGCCCTTGATGTTCCCTTAAACGACAATGAGCAACAGGGGTGGCTAGATATTACCTACCTCGATGACGATTTGCGGATTGCCCGTGGGAATGAGGGCAGCTTATTTATTCTCAGTCGTGTCTAGGCGGCAACAGGCTATAATGGCAGTCCCAGTCTGTGCCGTTCCCCCCTATGAGCGAGAGTTATAAAGTCCTCAGTGATAATCGACAGGCTCGCTTTCAGTACGAGATTCTGGAGACCTACGAGTGCGGTATTGTCTTGGTGGGTACAGAGGTGAAGTCTATTCGTGCGGGCAAGGTGAATTTACGGGATGGTTTTGCCCGCATTCGCAATGGTGAAGTGTGGCTGTTGAATGTCCATATTTCTCCCCATGAGCGTACGAACCAGTCCTACAACCATGACCCCCGGCGCGATCGCAAACTCTTGCTGCACAAGCAGGAAATTCGTAAGCTCATTGGTAAAGTAGAACAAAAGGGGTTAACCCTTGTGCCCCTGAAGCTGTACCTCAAAAATGGTCGGGTGAAAGTTGCCCTTGGGCTGGGGCGGGGTAAAAAGCTGCACGATAAGCGAGCCGACCTGAAACAACGTCAGGATAAGCGCGATATGGAACGTGCCCTCAAGCACCGCTAAGCTGAGGTTGGCGATTGGTGCAGCACCTGCGAAAAACACATAGGGATTGCTTGGTAGCCCCGTACGTTAGTACGGGGAGGAAAAGCCCTTAAGCAACGTTAGTCGCCTACCAGTGATGAGGATCATTGAAGATCATTAATGTAGTTTTGGATTATCTCTGCGCTAAGATGCCCAGCGGTGCAAAAAAAGTAGCTTCTGCTCCAGAGACTAAGCAGTTTCTTCAACAAAACCTCCGAGAGACCCCGCGCTTCGACAAGCCGCGGAGGGATAGGAGCGGCGGCTGAGGGGTACATCGTCGGTGGGCTTTGCCTACGACACCCCGAAAAGCCGCCAATAGCGTATAATCCTGGCAGTGAACCACACCATCAGTTATCGACTCATCCAGCAGGCTAAGGCGACAAATCAGGCCATCGCAATTGACGATCTCACCGGCATCAGAGAACGCACGAACGAATTGCCCCGTTCTAGGACTGAACGGCGATGCAGTAATAGCTGGACGTTCTATCAGCTTCGCTAATTCCTTGCCTACAAGGGCGTGAAGGTTGGCGTAGCCGTGAAGCGTGTAGAGCCTCGCTACACCTCGAAAACCTGTCATTGTTGCAACGTGATAGGTCATCGGCAGGGCAAAAGGTTTGCGTGCCTGAACCTGTCCTGCGGCTGGATAGGTGATGCTGATGTGAATGGAGCGAAAAATATCGCTACTTTGGGGGGTCTTGTAAACACCCTTGGAGGCTCCAAGATACTGTCTTGCCCATGGCAGGATGTTGTCTTGAGGGCTGCTGAAAGCCCCGTCCTCTATCGGGCGGGGTAGTTTACCAAAAAAACGCCGTAAAGCCCCTGCCTTCAGGCATGGGGATATAAGGCGCATGTTGTGTTATCGAAAATTTTGGGTCTAAAAACTCGTCTTTTAGAGTGGTTTTAGTTTAAACTAAAACCAGAGGTAAGGGTAATCAACCTCTCTAAAAACCCAATAGCCTAACGGCTAGAAAACAACCTAAGTTTTTTTTGGTTGGTTTAACAGTACCTTTGGGCAAAAGGGAACTGCCCCGCAAGGGGGAACGCTTGGGGAGATAAGCACCGCTGTTGTAGTAGGGCAACCTGATGCGATAAGTGCTGTCGCAGAACCAAGAACAAGAATCCCCTGCCTTTAGGCATGGGGAGTATGTCAAACTTTGCAGTCCTTTGAATAGAACTCTGATTCCTAGAGGTCGCTCGCTTTTAAGACCACACTGGCCGCTTGGTTCGGGTCATCGCGACCGTGTTGCAATTGCAACACTTGAACCGCCGCGGCAAGGGACAGAACCCATCAACTCCAGATTCTAATTGAGTGGCTTCGATGTCAAAGCAATCGCCTGTCAACACAACTCGCTTAGAGTGCGGGCTTCTCGCTTCGTCGGGGAGCCACGGTACAGTGCGGGGCTTATCTACCCCCAACCCCCCACAAGCTAAACAGCGCGATTCTCTGCTAGGGGGTAAACACTAACCCGCTTACGCGTTTTGCCATAGCGCTCAAAGGTGACAACGCCAGCAATGGTGGCAAACAGTGTATCATCACTGCCACGCCCCACGTTCACCCCCGGATGGAATTTAGTGCCCCGCTGCCGCACAAGGATATGGCCAGCTTTGACCACTTCGCCACCAAATCGCTTCACCCCAAGGCGTTGGGCATTGGAGTCACGACCATTACGGGTACTGCCAGTTCCTTTCTTATGTGCCATGGTAACCTCCTAGCTATTTGAATTCAGGGCTTCACCATTGAGGCGAATCTCGTTAATCATGATGCGGGTTAATTCTTGGCGATGCCCTTGTTTTTTCCGCGTTTTTTTCTTGGGCTTCATTTTATAGACAATTACCTTGGGGGCACGGCGATGCTGCAACACTGTACCGGTAACAACAGCTCCACTAACGTAGGGTTGGCCAACATGAACGCCAGCATCGGTTTGCACGAGTAATACTTGCTCAATATCAATGGTGCTGTCGGGGTCAAGCGCTAACCGCTCCACATCATAAAACCGCCCGGCTTCGACTCGCAGTTGCTTGCCACCGGTTTCAATAATTGCGTATGCCATAGGGGACCTAAAGTAACTCCTTGCCGTGCAGGTGAGGGCGCATTGTCCTCTTGGTGAACCTGTTCCGTGCAAATTCAGCAATTTTACATCATAGACTTTTGAGCTGGGTCTGTCAACGACCTTAGCCGACCCAGGGGACACTGCTGGTGGAAACTTTATTGAGTTGAGAGAGCATCGAGGCATCGATCTCGTTGAACATCTCTGGATAGTAGAAGACCAGTAACGCCCTGCCAATGCCGATCACATCTTCGTGTTGCAACAAGGTGCTGTGCCTGATGAGCAAGCCATTGATTAAGGTTCCATTGCGGCTGTGGTAATCAGCAATGAAATAAAGGGGCTGGTTGGCGAAAAGAAAACTATTAATAACAGCGTGAACTCGCGAGACATAGCGATCGCGAAGGATAATGCTGCAATCTTTTTGGCGACCAATGGTCCACTGGCGATCGGGGGTGAGAGCAACGTCGCGTTTGGGTTGCCCATACTCGCGAATAATCAGCCATGCTCGATGATGCGTGGGCGTTGTCATGGGGTTCCCGATGACGGCCTAGACTACAAAGGTAGCACCATCTCCTTGGGCGGCTTGCCAACTACGGGCATCAAAATACAAATCTTCAAGGGAAATACTGTCAAGGGCATCCTGTAGTTTTTGGTGCAGTTGCTGCCAGAGACTCAGGGTGACCCAGTCAGCGGTAGCAGCGTCAGGCTCCGGCGGCTGCAAAAAAAGAGGCTGAGGGGACTCACCCACCGCAAGAAGAATCTGCCGCAGTGAAATCTGTTGCGGGGGACGAGCTAGTTGATAGCCACCATAGACCCCCCGCAGCGATCGCACTAGGCCGGCACGCCGCAGTTCGATCAATAGTTTTTCTAGATAGGGAGCGGGAATATTTTGGCGCTCGGCAATGGCACGCACTGAGGACGGGCCATACTGCGGCTGTAAGCTCAGGTCTAAGAGGGCTTTGATACTATAGTGGCCGCGGGTTGTCAGGGTCATGCAGCCTGTCCCACCGTCGTAATGTAGAGCACGGCTTCGTCAGCGGGAATGCCCAGTACCTCATTCACCTGATCATCAAAAAAGCCACCAATGCCGCTAACCCCTAACCCCAAAGCAGTTGCCGCCAAGTTCAAGCGCTGTCCCAAATGTCCTGCATCCATGTGCAGGTAGCGGTAGGCACGCTCTCCATAGCGGGCGATCGCCGCTGCCAAGTTGGCGGTATGGAAAATGACGACGGCGGCATCTCGCCCTAACTCTTGATTGAGACAGAGGAAGTGCAGTTGCTCCTGAAAATTCTTAAAGCGAATTTGTCGCAGTTCGTGATTTGCCACAGCGTAGTAGTAGCAGCCCTCTTCTAAGTCACTCACGCGAGTGACCGCAACAAAGGTTTCCACTAATGAGAGATCAAAGAAACTAGGGGCCTCATCCAGTCCTTGGTCGCGGTAGGCTTCGGCATGGTAGGTAAAGGTCAACAGCGCCGCCAATTGATCTAGGGTGATTCCCTTGCCACTGTACTGGCGGGTCGAACGGCGCTGCAAAATTGTCTGTTGCAACGCCCCTAGACCAGTATCCCAGTTCAGTACGGTTTGCGGCAGCGATACCCGCAAGCCAAAGGGGAAGTTGTATTTATCGTCCGGTGCAGCGTTGGGAAGGGCACCCCCACTGTTGAGAGTGGGCACGGTGGTCTCTTCAACCTTTGACATGCCGTAAATGATGTCTGTGTTTGTGAGCGCACTCCCTTGATGACAAGCAGCAAGGAGATCGCCATCAGGGATTGCCCCATAGTCATAGCAGACGGTGGACGCTAAGGCAGCGGGAAAGGCAGAGAGATTTTGTGACACCTGCAGTAGATCCGCGAGCACCACAACCCCCAGTACCGCTTCTTGGGCTGAGTCTAGGTAAAGCAGATCGTTGATTTGCGAGTCCACAAAGCCGCCGATGAGGTGAGAGCGAAAATCATTGATGCTGGCAGCCAGTTCGACATTGCCGAGTAGGTGACCAATATCTAAGCAAATGCGTCGATAGGCACGATCGCCATAGCGCCAAGCAGAGCGATAAAATACAGCCGTTACAATCAGCGCCACTTCAGTTGCTTCAAGGGCTGGATGCCACAGGCAAGCATCTTGAAGGCCAGACCAGTGGTAACTTTGCCAAACCTGTACAAGGGCATGATCCTTAACTTGGTAGTTATAAATCCCCGCTGGAATGAGGCGATCGGTACGGGTGATGACATAGACTTCGGCTGGGTATAGCCCCCCTGCAGAGGGGGCTGCTCGCATTAAGAAGGGGCGATCGGGATAGGGCACCACTGCTGTTACACCATAGGTGCAGTACAGCAGCCGCGAGAGTCGTTGCCAATACCGCTCTGCGGCGGTTTCCCCTTGCCTAAAGAACGGCTTGAGTGGAAAGACCTTGCCCAAGGGATAGGTTTTGAACGGTTCCGGTTGGCGGCTCCAGTCGAGGCCACGAGCCTGCTGCGCTAAGGTTTCTGGGGCATACTTGGTGCGCTCGTGGTAGTGCTGTGCCAAGGATGAATGCTCAAACCCCATCGCCATTGTGCTGCCTCATCAAGTTAAGAAACCATTAAGTAATATGAATTTCCCTGATAACTCCCCCTACAGTCAGAAAGACGTAAGTAAGAATACTTATTTCACTGTAAAAACTCTATTTATTATTATGGCGAAATTTAGTGCCGAGGAGCTACTGCAAGCCTATGCCATGGGAGAGCGGGACTTTAGGGGGCTAGATTTGCGGGGGGTGAGTCTATTTGACACAAACTTGGGGGATGCGGATTTTAGTGATAGCAATTTAGAAAATGCTTATCTTCCCTACTGCCAGCTGAATCGAATTGTGGCCACCGCCACCAATCTACGCCAGAGTGAACTGGGGGATGCCCAGCTCTACCAAGCCAATTTAGCGGCAGCAGATCTCGAGGGGGCACGCATGATGCGGGTAAACCTGCGCTCGGCCAACCTCGAGCAGGCCAATTTAGCGGGAGCTAACCTCCAAGGAGCGGATCTGCGCTCGGCTAACCTGCGCCAAGCGAACTTGCAGGGGGCAAATTTACAGCAGGCCAACCTTGAGCAGGCGGATTTAACGGGGACTCAGGTGCAGCGGTGTAATTTTTTTCGGGCGACGGGAGTGGACTTGAGCCATGCGATGTGTGATGCCACCACGATCTGTCCCGATGGTCACTTTTATGGATGAGACACGGTGATGAGTGTAACGGGGTTGAGGGGGTGCAGGCGGTGTCCGCTGCCTAAGGGAACTGAACGGCTTAGTTGCAGGTGGAGGAATTGTGGTTTGAGATGGTGTTGATGACACCACGCTAAAACTTGGCCTTGGTGCTCAAGGGTGGCGATCGCCATGACGATACGGCCTTGGGGGGGCAGGCGTGACCATGCCACCTCTAAGTTGGTGGCCAACAGCGTGCCGCTGCCGCCAATAAACACTCGATCGGGATCAGGGAGGGAATCCAAGGCGGTGGGAGCTATCCCCTGAATCGGTTTTAAGTTCGCCAGACCAAAGCGATCGCGGTTCTGGCACAGGAGTTGATAGCCGACGGCGGTTTTTTCAACGGCATAGACGGTGGCATGGGGTAAAAGGCGGGCGATTTCTACGGCGACACTGCCGGTGCCAGCGCCAATATCCCAAATCACTTGCACTTGAGGGGTCAAGGCCAATTCTGCCAAGGCCAGTACCCGTACCTCTCGTTTAGTCATGAGGCCGGGGCGATCGCCAAAGCTGAAAAATTGGTGATCCTCTAGGCCAAAGCAGGGGAGATCGGCAGCCGGGATCTGCTGAGGTTGCCGTACCAGCACCACCAGGTTGAGAGGATGGATCTCAGGGGAGGGAACCGGTGGTTGGTGCAACTCCCAAGGGAGAATCTGCTCCTGGGGGCTACCCAAAGCTTGGCAGACCCATGCTTGGTAGGACACCGGCAGGTTCAGGCGTTGATAGAGGGCACTGATGGCGGTGATGTCGGCCTCAGCATCGGTGTAAATGGCAATTTTGGCCGTGCCTTGTTGCAGTAAGGGAATCAATGCCGATAGGTTTCGCCCGTGGGCACTACAGATAGCGGCATCCTGCCACGGCAGCTTGAGCCGACTAAAGGCCAACTGCACGGCGGTAAGGTGAGGATGAAAGGTCAACTGCTCCGCTGGAAAAACTGTGAGGAGCCAGCGGCCTAGGCCATAAAAGAGAGGGTCACCACTGGTGAGAATGACAACTTGGGGATGTGGTGTGGTGCTCAGGTGGGTCTCTAGGGCAGCAAGACTGTCGTTAAATTGGCGTAGCTCAAGACGCGGAATGCCAAGCTCCGGAATCAGAGCAAGGTGGCGATCGCTCCCCACCAATAGCGTCGCCGTCTGGATAATGGCTTGGGTAGCACTCCCCAGACCTGCCATGCCCTCCAGACCGATCCCCACCACATGGATAGGACTCAAGCGTGCCCCTCCTGCCACGCTAAATCCAGTAGGGCATTGACAATGGCCGCAGCAACCGCCGAACCACCTTTGCGCCCAGACACTCGAATTTGGGGCACAGCTAGGTTTGCAAGGGCAGCTTTAGACTCCACCACATTGACAAACCCCACCGGCACCCCAATCACCCCTGCTGGCAGAACCGATCCTTGACGGAGGCGATCGCACAACGCCATTAATGCCGTGGGGGCGTTCCCAATCACAAACAGCGCCTGGGGATACTGCTGCCAAGCGGCAATCATCCCGGCTTCAGTGCGGGTTTGATCCGGGGCTGGTGCCTGCCCATAGTCCAAGGCAGTGATCACAGGATTTGCAAAGGTACGGCTGGCCATGGTTTGAATCCCCACGGTGACCATCCGCACATCCGTAACAATGGGCACTCCGGTGGCCAAGGCCTGAGTCATGGCGGCAACAGTTGCTGCCGGCGCGTACAGCAGATCCTTAAATTCAAAATCAGCCGTGCTGTGGATAATCCGCCGCAAAATGGCATAGGCGGCTGGATCAAAGCTGTGGTCGCCGATTTCGTGATCAATAATCCTAAAACTCTCTTGGGCAATGGGATGAATCAGAGACACAGGACTTCTGCTAGGATAGGAAAGCTGTCTAAAAAGGAGAGATGGCCGAGTGGTCGAAGGCGCAGCACTGGAAATGCTGTGTGGGGCAACTCACCGAGGGTTCGAATCCCTCTCTCTCCGTACCCATTTTCTGCCAGATTAGACCTATTTCCATCGTTTCAGGGGTCTATTTTTGCTGTTGATTGCAATTTGTGAACTATCCAACACTCATCCTTCAGATAGAGCGCGGGCTTCCCTTGTCACAGGCAACCGCCTCTGCCGTATCAGATAATTTTGTTATGTTATAAATCAAGTTGTTCGCCTACGCCTCACGCGACCCTCATCCCGACGCTGCCCCTAGCAGGTACAGCGCGGGGCTTCCCGTCTAGAACAGCTAAAGCTCTCTATTGTCTCACAGGCAAATCGCTAGAATACAAAGAAAGAATACAAAGAATAGAGCGTTTGTCTCTTTTTATGGTACTACGCAGACACACTTAGGAGTCACTACTGCCTGAACCTTAACAACGTAAAAACGTTCGCTAATCACTCGAGGATTTTTAATTTATGCGTAACTCATGGATCATTTCACTACTGGCGATCGCTAGTCCACTGACGGTTGCAACCTTGCCCGCCTCTGCCAACTCTGCAACCATTGGCCCCATCGAGGTCAGCTCAGATCTACGCTCCGCCCTACAAACAGCACCTTCAACCTCTGCCAATGCCAATGAACTGCAATATCCTGATGGATTAGAGGACAGTTTATCCCCTCAACCCGTGCGGCTGCGGCAAGACCCCAAAGTCTATAAGCAATTTGAAGAGCCACGGAACAACCGAGGCATTGGCTTTAGTGTAGGCATCTGAGTACTGGAAAGTGTACACCTTGGTTAATAGGGGTTAGGAAGCAGAAGCACCACTCAAACGCTTTTGAAGAGAGCTGACCCGTCGCTGGGCAATCCCATTGTTAGGATCGTGCCTGAGGGTGTGCTGATAGGCCTCAAGGGCAGGCTGAGCTAGGTTTTTCTTTTCGTAGGCATGACCGAGGTTATTCGCCGCAGTGACGTACTCAGGCTGATTTTTCAAGGCATCCTTGTAGTAACGAATAGCCAAATCGTACTGCTCCTGAATAAAGTAGGCATAGCCAAGGGCATTGTAAATAGGGGCTAGGTAGGTCTCCTGCTCATTTTCCGCTGCCTTTAGCGCCTTTTGCAGCAGGGGAATGGCCTGAGTAGCTAGCTTTTTGCTGAGATAGATGCTGCCCAGTTCAAAATACTCTTGGGTTGTGCCCGGCTCTTGCTTGAGCTTGCGTTGTAGCCGCGCCAAGGTGGTTTCAATCCGGCGGGTTTTAATAATTTGCCCCAGCACAAACCATGCAGACACCCCCAACAATACAATCAGCACCCCTAAATACAGGGCAGGTAATAAACCGTCCATGGTACTCAACGTCCTCAATCACAAGAGACAATCATACATATGAAGGGTGTTTAAGACCCGAGGCATAAACATCCCTAGGATTATCATAAATACATGACTTCCTTCAAACACCTCAGTGAACGGAGGCTAAATCACTCCCCGCGGAGGTGGCACACGGCAGATTTAAGGCACTTCTTTTCTGGGCATTGCATAGTATAGAAATATAGGTATGAATTAGGGGAGAAACGAATACAGTGTCCCGAACGTCAATCTACCCATATCCGTAAGAATGGATGCAACAGACAAGGAAAACAAGGCGTTGCTGAATAGAAGTATGATTTGCGGGTTTGAGTCTTTTGCCACCCTCACCCTAGTCCTCTGCCAAAGGAGAGGGAACACGACTCTTAGCTCCCTTCTCCCTAGGGAGAAGCGATTATCTTAAAAGTCAAGCAAATGATGATGCTGGAACAGCCGACTGACTCCCATCTGAGTTGGACGGCTGCCAGTCCGTACCATGGTTGAGCATGGCATTGAGAATTGTTAATAGCTTATGCATACAAGCCACTAACGCTACTTTGGTAGCCTTGCCCTTCGCTAATAAGCG
>Ga0272446_1000087_pt1 | contig 121492 bp, 122 predicted proteins | sample YNPCB0061_FD_194587 | JGI IMG/M metagenome (GOLD analysis project Ga0272446, IMG submission 194587) | Hot spring microbial mat communities from Yellowstone National Park, WY, United States - YNP-CB-006-1 | ecosystem: Environmental > Aquatic > Thermal springs > Hot (42-90C) > Sediment | place...
GACAACCGCCGGTCTCCGACGGAGCGGCGGAGTGCGCCAGCGTGTCACCGATGTCGTCGATCAGCGGAGCGCGGAGTTGGAGTTGGAGTTGGAGTTGGAGTTGGAGTTGGAGTTGAAGTTGGAGTTGGAGTTGGAGTTCAAGCTCAAGCGCAAGCTCAAGCTCAAGCTCAAGGGTTACGGGTCGATGATCGAGACGCCCTTCGGGGTGAGGACCCAGACGCGGCCGCGGGTGTCGACGGTGAGGTCGAGGACGGCGTTCTCGATGAGGCCGCGGCGCTCGTCGATGGCGTCGGCCTCGCAGTCGCCGACGCAGTAGATGCCCTTCTCGGTGCCGAGGAAGACGTGGCCCTTGCCGTCGTAGGCGAGGCCGTTCGTCTTCAGGTAGAAGGGGCCCATCTTCGGGAAGGCCCAGCGCTTGCCGTCCCACTTGCCGGTGCCGCGACCGGTGGCGACCCAGATCTCCGTCGGCTCCTCGAGCGGGCTGTGCGGGCCGGGGCCGATGTCGCGGATGAGCTCGGACTCCATCCCCTCGGCCTCGGTGTAGAGCGTGACTTTATTGTCTAGCATCCGCGCCGCGCCCGAGCGCGTGGCGAACCAGGCCTCGTTGCCGCCGCGCCAGTACATCGCCACCATGTCGTTCGGCAGCGTGGTGCCGACGGTGGCGGCCGGGCCGCTCGGCGGTGGCGGCGCGGCCCCGCGACGCGATCTCCCCGACGGCGCGGGCGGCTTCGGCGCAGGCGGCGGTCCGCTCTGGTTGTGGTAGATGACCTGCCCCGACTCGAGCGCGATCTCGGCGGCGCCGAAGTCGACGGGGTCGCTCTCGCGATCGTAGTAGCGCAGCCCGACCCACAAGGAGCCCGACGGCGCGTAGACCGCGAAGTTGAGATCGGGCGGGCCGTAGGGGACGAGCACCGACTGGATGCCGACCGGCGTCCAGAGCTTGTCGGCCACCGTCGAGAGGCGCAGGATCGAGTCCTTCGCGCCGCGGTGGATGGCGAGCGCGCCGCCGCGCGGATCGGCGAGCACGGCGAGCACGCGCGACCCCGGCTCGGGATCGATCGGCGTCACCTCGAACGACTGCCCGTCGAAGCGCCAGGCGCGCGCGGTCCCCGTCGCCAGATAGCAGTCGTCGCCCTGGCAGGCGACGGTGAGGCGCTCGGCGCCGGCGGTGAGGTCGTGGGTGCGGAAGCGGCGCGGGACGCCGTTCTCGACGCGGATGGCGCCGAGGAAGCGCGTGCCGACGAGGAGGCCGCGCTCGCTCGACGCCGTCGCGGTGACGCCCTCGGGGAGGCGGAAGTCGGCGTTCAGCACCACGAGGCGCGGCGCGGGCGGACCGCCAGGCGCGGCCTCTTTTTTGTCTTTCTTTTTTGCCGGCGGCGGCGCGGGCGTGGCCGCGGCCGAGGCGGTGGGGGCGGACGCGGCGCCCGGCTCGTCGAGCGCCGTCGACGGGAGATCGGGCTTGAGCGGCACGCGGCGCGGCGTCGGCGTCGGCGCCGTCGGGCGCGCGGCGAGGCGGAGCGGGGTGTCGGCCGGCTCCGGCACCGACCACTTGCCGTCCTTGTCGGCGACCGAGATCACCACCTCGGCGACGGCGCCCTGGCCGAGGCCGACGTAGGTGTGCCCGGCCCCGCGCGCCGCGAAGCCGAGGACCGGCGGCTGCGCGCCCGGCTTGGGCGCCTCGAGCGCGTAGCTGAAGAAGCGATCGAGCCCCGGATCCCAGTAGGCGACGCGCGGGCCGACCGGCCCCTCACCGACGACGAGCAGCCCCTTGTCGAGGAGCGCCATGCCGCGCACCACGTCGATCTCGCACCCCTCGCGAATGCCGTAGCTCTCGAGCGTCTCTCCGTCGGGAGTGATGCGCAGGACGCCGCGCCCCGCGGTGCCGACCCAGATCGCGCCGCCGTCGGCGGCGAGCATCGAGGTCACGGTCACGTCGGGCAGCGTGCGCGTCCAGATCGGGGTCAGCGCCGCCGACGGCGCGGCGGGCAGGCGCGCCAGCCCCTCGGGGCCGCCGGCCCAGATCGACTGGCCGTCCCCCGCCGGGACGATGCCGGCGAGGAAGTCACCGACGGGGGCGGCGGGCGCCTTCTGCCAGGCGCCGCGCGGGGCGGCGTGCGCGACGCCGGCGGGGGTGGCGACCCAGACCGCGCCCGACTTGTCGACGGCGACGGCGGTGATCCGATCGGCGGGGAGCCCCTCCTTCGTCGTGATCACCGAGTACTTCATGTTCGCCGTGTCCCAGCGCACCAGGCCGCGCGTCGAGCCGACGAAGAGGTTCGACGGCGTGTCGACGAGCATCGAGACGGCGAAGGTGTCGGTGAAGCTGCGGATCGCCGAGGCGTTGAAGCTGTGGCGCGGCCCCGTCGGTGGCGTGGTGGTGACCTTGTCGGGCTTGGGGCAGGCGGTGAGGCCGAGCCCGACGAGCCCGGCGAAGGAGAGGACGAGTCCGGCGGTCCGACGCATAGGGTCGGGCCTTTCTATCACAGGTGCGCCACACTTCGGGTTGACACGCCAAATCACCGAGGGTAGAAGAGTCCGCCGTGAGCGACCGGAAGACCACGAACGAGATCGTGCGCCAGGCGGGCGCTCTGTGGCGGATGGCCACGAGCAGCCTCGGCACGATCCGTGAGGTCGCCGTTCGCTCGACGCAGGCCGGCTATCTCCGGATGGACGTGGCGCTGCTCCACCGCGAGCGCCGCGAGGAGCTGGCCGCGCTGGGGGCCGAGGTCGCCGCGCTCATCAAGGACGGCGAGCTCCAGGTGCCCAGCCACGTGCGCCGGATTTACGATCGAATTCGTGAATTGGACGTGCGGATTGGTGCCGCGAGCACCAAGATTCATGATAATGCCTTCGGCGCGCCGCGCGGCTACGAGCCCGAGGCGGGCAACTACGAGGACGACGGCGACGCCGTCCCTGCCGGGGGCCACTAAGCAGTAGACAGAAAATTCGGGGACGTAGCTCAGCTGGGAGAGCGCCGCAATGGCATTGCGGAGGTCGAGGGTTCGATCCCCTTCGTCTCCACCCGAAAAGAGGCCCAAATCCGGGAACGGATTCGGGCCTTTTGTTTTTGGCGCGGTTCTGCGTTCGGACGGCGTCAGGCTGCGGAGGGGACGCCGTAGAAGGGGTCATGCGTCTCGTCATCGCGCTCTGTCTGTTCGCCGTCGCGGCGTGCGACGCCGCCTCGACGGGGCGCGAGCCCGATCTCGGAGTCGGTGGCGTCGACGGCGCGCAGGTCGACCCGAGCTCGTTCGACGACGCAGGTGGCGAGAGGGCCGACGCGGGCACGACGGTCGACGCGGGCACGACGGTCGACGCGGCGGTGCCCCCGTGGCTCGCGTCGCTGCCTCCCGGCCCATTTTCGTCTCGCACGAAGGTGCAGCTCCCGGGCAAGCAGCAGTTCTGCCACCCGACGTGCCTCCACCGCACCTACTCCATCCAGCTCGACGTCACCGTCGCCCGCGCCGCCGACGGCACGGTCACGCTCGCCTACGACTACGGCAACGCCTTCCCCGCTGCCCCCGTCGGCAGCGACGGGACGTTCGCCCGCAACGACCCCTTCGCCAACGCCAACGGCGATGGCGTCGTCATGCTGACCGGCCACCTCGCGCCCGGCCGCGTCGTCGTCATCGAGTCGTTCGTCTACAGCTACGGCTACACCGCCGGCATGTTCGCGGGCTGGTCCGACACCAACGAGAGCACCGCCGCCGGGCAGGCGTCCTTCTGAGCCGTCGTCGCCGCCCGAGGTGGTCGCGGCTTTGCGTTCAGGGCAGATCGCTCACACAGGCTTGCCGCGCCGGTTCACAGGCTCCGGTGGGTGAGACAGCCGACGCGAGACAGTCTGTGCACTGGTCGGCGTTGAAGCTCGCCGACGCGCAGTTGCAGACGCCGACGCCGATCGTCGGGCACGCGCCGGCGGTGCCGAACATACACTGCTCGAAGGCCGAGAGGAGCGCGCCACCCGCGGGCGTCGCGCCTTGGACGCATCGTGCGACGCAGTTCGCTTCGGTGTCGGGCGGTGGACAGCTGTTCGACAGGTTGTACGCCGTGTACCACGAGCACTTCTGGTAGCAGGAGAGCGCACCGCGACAGCCGGTCTTGGCGACGGCGGCGTCGATCGGCGGCGCGGCGTCGATCGGCGGCGCGGCGTCGTTCGACGTCGCGGAGTCCACCGTCGGTCCGACGGCGAGATCGTCCGCCGCTCGTGCAGCGTCGACGACTCCTTGATCGGGGCCGTCGTCGATCCCGGCGTCCCTCCCCGGCGGGAGCGTGTCGTCGGCGCAGCCGATCCCGACGAAGAGCGAGAGCGCCATCGCTGCGAACGATCGTGAGTGGCTCACCATGGTTCGCGCCGTTGCAGCCGCGGGACCATCGAGCGCTTCGACGGGCGGCTCCCGACCGGTGTTGCGTGTCGACAACGTGCGGTGTTGCGAAACGACAACGCGCGACGTCGCGGCGCAACGCGCGAGGCGACCGACGCCTTCAGTAGGCCAACTGGAGGCGGGTGATGATGGTGTTCTCCGGCTCGCGATCACCGCCGCCGGGGGCGCCGCCCGCGTAGTCGGTGCGGTGGTAGCTCACCATGATCTTGATGTTCTCGGTCATGTACCAGGTGGCGCCGGCGGCGAGCTCGCGCGCGAGGCGCACCGACTTCGCCGGGTCGGCGTAGGTGGGGAAGGCCGCCTCGTCGATGCGCAGCTCGGAGTAGCGCATCGACAGCTCGAGCGCGCCGAACTGCTTGTGGCGGAAGTCGACGGGGCGCCTCGGGACCACGCCCTCGTAGGTGACGTGATCGAGGGTGACGACGAACGAGGCGCGCACGTTCCACGCCTGGTGGTTGAGCGTCGCCACCACGCCGCTGCGCTCCACGCGGTGCGACGAGTAGACGTACTCGCCGAAGAGCCCGACGGGGCCGAGGAACCAGTACATCTGCGGCGAGACCCGCCAGCGATCGCAGGCCGGGGTCACCGTGCCGTCGGCGGTGGTGCCGTCGGCGAGGTAGCTGAAGATCTGCTGAAATCCTGTCGAGCGATAAATCGGCAGGTTGGTCGCCGCGACGGTGCCGGCGGCGCAGCCGTAGCTCCCGGCGACGCCGAGGCCGAGGTTGGTGAAGGCGCCGTGGTGGGTGGGGCGGAACGGGTGGAGGAAGATGCGGCCGAAGTAGTCCTTCGCGCTCTCCTTGTCGAGGTCGGGGCCGTCGGCGTGATCGGCGGCGCCGTTCACGATGCCGAGCGCGTAGCCGAAGGTGCCGCCGCCGACGTCGCCGTAGACCATCGCGCCGACGTCGCGCCAGGGGACGAGGTTCGACGCCAGCGACCGCTCGGGCAGCGGCATCTGCGTGTCGTTCTGCATCCACTCGAGGCCGATGGGGACGCGGAACTTCCCGCCGCGCAGCGCGAGCCAGCGCCAGGGGCGGAGGTCGACGTAGCCGTCCTGGAGCAGCGGCTGGCCGGGGCCGAGCTCGGCCATCAGGCGGAAGTCGACGATGCCGAAGATCGTCCCGTCGATGTAGGGGCGCGCGCGGCGGATGAGGAAGGTGTCGGGGATGGGCTGCGTGCCGCCGACGTAGAAGTGGCCGTCGAGCTGGAGGATGCCGCGCAGCCGGATCTCGGTCGAGCGATCGGCGGTGCCGAAGGAGAAGCCGTCGCGCTCGAAGCGGAAGCGGAACGACGGCGACGGCGGCGGCGCGGGCGACGGGGGCGGCGGGGCGAGCGCGATCGAGGTCGGGACGCGCGCCTCGCGGGCTTCGCTCTCCGCGAGGCGTTGCTCGAGGTCGTGGACGCGCGCGCGCAGATCGTCGAGCTCGTGGCGGAGCGGATCCTCGGGGATGGGGTTCTGGGCTGCGGCCGTCGACGCGAGGAGCGCGACGAAGGGGAGCGCGGCTGCTCGGCGCATCTCGCCTCAGGCGGCGCGGGCCGTCGAGGCCGCCGTCGATGCGGCTTCGGCGTGGCGGAAGCGCGCGACGAGGCGCGACTTCACGACGCCGGCGAGGAGGTGCTGGAAGATGATGTAGATGGCGGCCGGGACGGTGACGAGCGGCGAGTGGGGGAACGACGCCAGCCCGACGACGAGCGCGGTGCCGTTCGAGCGCATGCCGCTCGAGAACTCGCAGGTCACTTGGTGCTGGAGCGGCAGGCCGGCGATGCGGCCGATGGCCGAGCCGAGGATGAAGTTGGCGAGGTTGACCGCGAGGACGATCAGCATCGCGTAGCCGATCTGCTCGAGCGGCATCTGGCGGAGCAGCGGCGAGGCGGTGCCGACGTTGAGGAACACCGCCATGAAGAGGCCGATCGAGCCCATCAGCGTGAAGAGCGGCTGGATGCGCGGAAGGCGCGCGCGGAGGAGGCGGTTCAGCGTGACGCCGACGACGAGCGGGACCAGGACGCCGACGAGGAGCTGGCGCCAGATCATGAGGCGCGGGATGTGGATCGAGTTGGCGGTGAGGCCGCTCATCGCCGAGAGGTAGAGCGGCGCGGTGAGCGTCCCGACGGACATGGTGATGACCACCAGGCTGACGAGGAGCTCCATGTCGCCCTTGGTGTCGCGCACCCAGATCGACGCCGTCGCGGCGACGGGCATCAGGATGACGAGATCGAGGCCGATCTGGATCGGCTCGCCGAGCTCGCGCCCGAGGAGCGGGACGCAGAGCTGGCCGAGCGCCCAACAGGAGAGCGGCAGCACGAGGAAGAACTGCGCCAGACAGACGAGGAGCGGCTTGGGGCGCGTGACGACGGCGCGGAAGGCGCCGAAGCCGCACTGGATCGCCGCCGACAACATCATGAGGAAGAGCGAGATGCCCGAGGCGTCGATCTGGCCGGCGACGAACCGGTGCGCGCGCACCGATTGGGACACTCCGGGCATCAGGAATCCGAGCAGCGCGGTCAATGAAATCAAATGAATGAAGTGGCGGCGGACGAAGGCGTTGATGCTCCCCACGATCGACGGCATGAGTACCTCCTCGCGCCGCGCTGGTTGCGCGCGGCGGCTGCGTCCCCCTCTGCGAGAGCGACCGCTAGTTCACTTCGCAGAACCCGTAATTGCAGGCCGGTCGACTCGACGGACAATCCGACGACGACTGGCAGGGCGTGCAATCGGTCTTTCCGATCGTCTTGTAGTCGAAGTAGCAGCCGCACTGGAGGCCCGTCTGCGGCTTGTAGTCGGCGACCTCGCCGGTGCGGACGACCTTCATCGCGCACTGCGGGACGAGCGAGGCGGCGATGATGTTGTCAATCAACTTCGGGTCGAGGCGGGCGACGGAGAACTTGGTGACGATGGCCTTGGCGGCGTCGGAGGGGACGCCGCCGGGGCCGACCGGCGTGAAGAAGTGGACGTAGCCCCACAGCGGGTAGTGCCCGTCGCGGACGTTCAATTTGTCGAATGAGTTCTTATTCGAATCGGGGAGATATCCGGCGGTTTGACCGCGCGACTGGAGGAAGAGGCTGCGCAGGTTGCCGCGGTTCTTGTCGGCATAATCGATGGACAAGATTCCCAGCGAGGCCTCGGCGGCGGTCGAGGCCAGCATCGAGTCGCGCAGGTTGTCCGTCGAGAGGCGGTCGATGCCCCAGAACTTGGTGCGCGGGACGTCGAAGAGGATGCTCGACAGCACCGTCGAGCCGGCGGCCCCGCTGCGGACGAACAGGAAGGTGGGGTCGACCCACGGCGTCGAGTCCTTCATCCCGGTGAGACCGGTCGCCTTGCCGCCGCGGCCGAAGACCATGTGCGCGGCCTCGGCGCTGATCGCCGTCTGCGTCGACGCCGACGGCACCGAGAGGACGAAGGGGACCACCGGGCCGGTGTAGTCGCTGACGGTGGTGCCGGAGACGTAGGTGGCGGTGGCGGTGTTGCAGGTGGTCGAGAAGAGGTTGGAGACGCCGATGTCGATGGTGTTGCCGGCCGAGTCGAGGAGGCAGTTGGTCTGGACGCCGTTGTCGTCGAAGTAGAAGGCGTAGTTCGGCGTCGCGCCGGTGGCCGGGTTGGTCATGAGGCGCTTGGTCGAGTCGAAGACGGAGATGACGCCGGCGCACGAGCTGGCGTTCTGGTAGACGGCGCGATAGGCGGGCGTCGTCGCCGAGAGGAGCGGCTGGACCGCGCGCAGCATCGGCGCGAAGTCCGAGGTGCCGTACATGTAGATGACGTTGGTGGCGCCGGCGGTGCACGACACCGTCGGGGTGGTCACCGGGTTGACGAGCGGCGGGATGGCCGGGTTCGTCGGGTCGATGGTGCTGGGCATGCCGCCGTCGGTGGGCGTGCACATCCCGAGGCGCTGGCAGTTGTCGAACGAGACGTACTGCGCCGTGGTGCAGGCGTTGAGGTAGTCGCTCTGCGTCTCGGGCGTGCCGTAGAAGCAGCCCTCGGGGCCGAGCCCCGACGGCATGCACACGCCGTTGTTGCACGTCGGGTGGCCGCCGAAGCGGGCGCAGGCCGCGTCGACCTTGCATTGGCGGCCCTCGTGGTCGACGAGGAACGAGCAGCCGGCGCTCAGCGACGCGGTCAAGAGCAGCGCGGACACGAGAACGGGCGTTCGCACGGGCATCCTCCCTCGCTCGGCTCAGAAGCTCGACGCCACGGCGACGCCGGTGCCGGCGAGGCCGAGGCGCAGCTTGCGCTCGCGGTGGTACTTCACGGTGACGTAGGTGGAGACGCCGATGGCGACGAGGCTGGCGACGGCCAGCGCGTCGGAGGCGATGGCCAGGCCGAGCGTGAGGTTGCTCTGGGCGTCGAGCTGCTCGCGCGTCGTCGGGAAGGTGGACTTGAGCTGGGAGAGGCGGCTCTGCTCGACGAGCGTGGCGGCGCCGACGCCGATGGTGGCGGCGGCGAGGACGGCGCTCACGGTCCAGGCGGCGGCGACGCTGCCCTTCGAGGTCAGGCGCGGGGCGTCGACGGTGGGCGTGGGCGCGGGCGCGCGCAGCGTGAGCGACGCGGGGGCGGGCGGCGCCAGCTTGGGGTCGAGGCGCACCAGCTCGCCGGCGGCGACCTCGATGGTGCGCGTCGTCGCGGCGCGGCCGGGGCAGGTCATCGTCAGGCGGCGCGCGCCGACGGAGACGAGGATCCGCTGCTGGAGCGGGGTGGTGCCCGCGGGCTGCTCGTCGACGGCGACCTCGCAGTCGGGGACCGAGGTCATGAGCGCGATGCGACCGACGCGGCCGCGCAGGGTCTCGACGGTGGCCTCGACCTCGCTGCGGTGGGCGGCGTTGGGGCCGGTCTCGGCGAGGTAGCGCTCCATCGTCTTCAGCGCGGCGGCGTAGTCGTTGAGCTGGAACTCGGTCTGCCCGACGTCGTAGAGGACGTTGGCGCGTGGCCAGATGGCGTAGGCCTTCTTGAACTCGACGAGGGCGCCGCGGTAGTCGCCGTCGTTGTAGAGCTCGACGCCGCGCTGAAAGTGGGCGCTCGCTTCGCGGCGGCCGGCGTCGCTCTGCGCGTGCCCGAGGCTGGTCGTTCCGACGACGGTGACGAGGGTGATGGCGATCGCGATGGTTCTCATTTGTCGTCCCCGTACGGGTTGGTGGCGTCGATCGCGCGGCGGCGCGGCGGCTCGGTGCCCGAGCGCGGCGCGATGTCGGCGGCGGGCGCGGTGGCGCGCGGGGGCGGCGCGGGCGGCGGCGCAGCGACGGGCGCGGGCGGCGTGGCGGCCGGGCGCGCGACGGGCTGCGGCGCGGTGCGCGTGACGCGGGCGCGCTCGACGCGGCGGGTGGGCGCGGGCGGCGGCGTGGTCTCGACGCGGAGGACCGGCGGCTCCTTGGGCGGCGGCGCGACCACGCCGGCGGCGACGGCGCCGGGGCGCGGCGTGAGGCTCAGATCGAGGAGCACGTTGTCGGCGAAGGTGACGAGGCGCTCGCGCGGCTCGTAGCCGGGGGCGACGGCGCGGATGCGGTGCATCGTCGTCGAGCGCGCGAAGCGGCCGAGGAAGGGGTTCGACGGCATCAGCTCGCCGTCGATGAGGACCTGCGCGTGGGACGGCGAGACCGCCACCGAGAGCTCGACGGTGTCGACGACCTTGGTCACGAGCGGCGTGGGGGCGGCGGGTGCGGTCGCCGTCGCGGGGGCGATCGCCGCGGCCGCGGGCGCCGGCGCGGGGCCGTGCGAGAGCGCGAGGATCGCCGTCGTCAGCACGAACAGCAGGCCGAGCGCGGAGCCGCCGACGAGGAGGCGGTGGCCGCGCAGGAAGCCGAGCGCACGATCGAGGAGCGGCTGCGTCAGCGACGGAACCGGCGGCTCCGTCGCCTGCGGTTGGGCGTAGACGCCGGTCGGGACGCGCAGCATGGCGCTCGGCAGCGGCGAGCGCTGGCTCGGCTCGTGGACGACGGCGAGCGGCTCGAGGCGCGCCTTCCCGACGCCGGTGCCGGCGCCGCCGCTGCCGCCGTGGGCGAGGCGCGAGAGCGCGCCGTCGATGAGCTCGCGGTGCTTCTGGCCGTTCGTAATGGAATCGGCAAAATGGATTCGAATCGAAAATCAGAAAAGGGAGTTACGACTGTAACGACAGCCGGGCGGTCGCGCGCGCCGCGCCCATCATCCGCGCCAGCGCGAGCGCGGTGAGGCCGGCGGCGTCGGCGTGGGTGGGATCGGCGCCGCGCCCGAGGAGCATCGCGATCATCTCCAGGCGATCGAACATCGCCGCGTAGAGGAGCGCGGTGCGGCCGTCGGCGCCGCAGCCGTCGATGCGCGCGCCGCCGTCGAGGAGGAGCTCGGCCATCGCCACGTCGCCGCGGAAGGCGGCGCCGGCGAGCGGGAGCTGGCCGCGCTCGTTCGCCAGTTCGGGATCGGCGCCGCGCGCGAGCAGCAGGCGGACCGCCTCGCGGTGACCGTTGTAGCTGGCCAGCATGAGGAGCGAGTCGCCGCGCTCGTTGCGCGCGTCGACGGGGAGCCCGCGGTCGAGCGCCCACCCGAGCGCCTCCACGTCGCCGGCCCGCGCCGCGCGGACGGCCGCCCGCGCGATCAGCATCGCCTCCGCCTAGACCGCGCTGTCGTCGGTGTGCCGGCTCACGAGCGCACCCCGCGGAGCTCGGCGACCCGGCGCGCCAGGCGCTCGCCGTACGACGCGTCGGCGCGTCGGAAGTGGGAGAGCGACCGCTCGCGCACGTCGTCGCGTCGGACCGCCGCCAGGCTGCCGGCGAGGTTCTCGATGAGGCGCTGCTGCGCCGCCTCGTCCATCAGACGGTAGAGCGCGCCCGCCTGCGTGAAGTCGTCGTCCTCGGCGTGGCGCACGGTCGGGCTCGGCCCGGCGACGCCGCCGACGGTGTCGCCGAGGTCGTAGGCCTCGCCGCTCTCCACCGGCCCGTCGTCGCTGTTGGGCTCGTAGTTCTTGGCGTGGCGTCCGCCGTTGTCGTCGAAGCGCATGGCGCCGTCGCGCCCGTAGTTGCGCGCGCCGCCGGCGACGCCGCGCGGGGCGTTCACCGGCAGGCGCGTGTGGTTGATCCCGAGGCGGTAGCGGTGCGCGTCGCCGTAGGCGAAGAGCCGCGCCTGCAGCATGCGGTCCGGCGACGGGCCGATGCCGGGGACGAAGCTCGACGGGTCGAAGGCCGACTGCTCGGTCTCGGCGAAGACATTGTCGGGCACGCGGTCGAGGACGAGGCGGCCGACCTCGATGAGCGGGTAGTCGCGATAGGGCCACACCTTCGTCAGATCGAACGGGTTGAAGCGGTAGGTGGCGGCGTCGGCGACGGGCATGACCTGGATCTTCAGGGTCCACGAGGGGCGCTCGCCGCGCTCGATGGCCGCAACCAGCTCCGAATGCGTGTATTGCGGATCACGCCCGCCAAGCGCCTCGGCCTCCGCGGTGGTCAGGCAGCGGATGCCCTGGTCGGTCTTGAAGTGGAATTTCACCCAGAAGCGCTCGCCGCCCGCGTTCACGAATTGAAACGTGTGCGAGCCGAAGCCGTCCATGTGGCGATACGACGCCGGAATCCCCCGGTCGCCGAACAGCCAGGTGAACTGGTGCGTGGCCTCGGGCGAGTGGGAAAAGAAGTCCCAGATATTGTCGGGCTCCTGACGATTGGTGAATGGGTCGTATTTTTGCGAATGGATGAAATCGGGAAACTTGATTCCATCGCGCAGGAAGAAAATCGGGGTGTTGTTTCCGACCAGATCCCAGTTTCCCTCCTCGGTGTAGAACTTGATGGCGAAGCCGCGCGGGTCGCGGGCGGTGTCGGGGGCGCCCTTCGAGCCGGCGACGGTCGAGAAGCGCACGAACACCGGCGTGCGGACGCCGGCCCGGGCGAAGAGGCGCGCGCGCGTCCAGCGGGCGGCGCGGTCGGTGGTGGTCTCGAAGTGGCCGTAGGCGCCGGTGCCGACGGCGTGGACGACGCGCTCGGGGATGCGCTCGCGGTTGAAGCGCGCGAGCTTCTCGAGGAGGTGGTGGTCCTGTAGCAGCGTCGGGCCGTTGGGCCCGGCGGTCTGCGAGTGCTGGTTGTCGGTGACGGGCGCGCCGGCTTCGGTGGTCAGGGTGGGTCGCTTCATGAACATCAAGATGCCGTCGACGCGATGATATTCCCAATACATCAAATCGGCGATTGTGATAAATAGAAGCTATGAGCTCGTGGGCCCCCCACCCGGTGTCGCTGCGCCAGCTGCAGTACGTGGTCGCCGTCGCCGAGACGCGCAGCTTCCGCCAGGCGGCCGAGCGCTGCCGCGTGGCGCAGCCGTCGCTGTCGACGCAGATCGCCCAGGCCGAGCGCGCCCTCGGGGTGCAGCTCTTCGAGCGCGACCGTCGTCGCGTGATGGTCACCGCGCCCGGCGAGGAGCTGGTGGCGCAGGCGCGGCGGCTCCTGCTCGCCGCCGACGATCTCGTCGCCGCGGCGGCGCGCTACGCCGATCCGCTGGCGGGGACGCTGCGCATCGGCGTGATCCCGACGGTGTCGCCCTACCTCCTGCCGGAGATCGCGCCCGCGCTGCGCCGCGCCCACCCGCGGCTCGAGCTGGTCTGGTCCGAGGACAAGACGCCGCTCCTCGCCGAGCGGCTGGCGCGCGGCGAGCTCGACGCGGCGCTGGTGGCGCTCGAGGCCGACCTCGGCGAGGTGGAGCACGTCGAGCTCGGCCGCGATCCCTTCGTCGTCGCCGTCGGCGAGGGGCACGCGCTCTGCGGGTCGTCGCGCCCCATCGACGCCGACGCGCTGCGCGGCGAGGAGCTGCTCCTCCTCGCCGAGGGGCACTGCCTGCGCGATCAGGCGCTCAGCGTGTGCGGGCGGCGGCGGCGCAAGGAGTCGCCCTTCGGCGCCACCAGCCTCTCGACGCTGACGCAGATGGTGGCGGCGGGGCGCGGGGTGACGCTGCTGCCGGCGCTGGCGCTGCCGACGGAGAATCGGCGCGGGCAGCTCCACGTGCGCCCCTTCAAGGAGCCGGTCGGGCGCACCCTCGCGCTCATCTGGCGACGGGGGAGCGCGGTGGCCCCGGCGGCGCGCGCCGTCGCCGAGACCGTCCGCGAGCGCTACCAGGCGCTCACGCGGCGCGCGCGCTGACCCGCGGCGAGCGCTATCATCGGCGCGCGTGTTCGAGCTGCTGCTCCCCGGGCCGTTGCACCTCTTCGTCGTCCTCGTGCTCCTCTGCGTGGCGGCGTTCCGCCGTCGCGAGACGCGGCTCGGCCGCGCGCGCTGGCTGCTGGCGGCGGCGGCGGTGGCGACCTATCTCTCGTCGACGACGGTGATCGCCAACGCCATCGTGCGGCGCCTCGAGCGCGCGCACCCCGCGGTGGCGGTCGTCGGCAAGGCCGCCGCGGGCGGCGAGGGCGACCCGCTGGTGGTCGTGCTCTCGAGCGGCACCTCGCTCAAGCGCGGCGACGGGTGGGAGGTGCGGCTCGACGCCGCCGGGTGGGAGCGGCTCCACGCCGGCCTCACGCTGTGGCGCGAGGTGGGCGGGCGGATCCTCTTCGCGGGCGGGCCGACCCCCGACGGCAAGTCGTCGGAGGCGGCGGTGATGGCCCAGGTGGCGGCGGCCTCCGGCGTGCCCGCGTCGGCGATCACCGTCGAGGGGCAGTCGCGCAACACCTACGAGAACCTCGCCTTCTCGCGCGAGCTCCTCGCGCGGCAGCGTGGGCGCGTCTTCCTGGTGACGAGCGCGCAGCACATGACGCGGGCGCTCGCCGTCGCCAACCGCCTCGAGCTGCGCGTCGAGGAGCACCCCTGCGACCACCGCGCGATCGAGCTGCGCCACTGGTACGCGTGGCTCCCCGACAACGGCGGCGCGTCGCTCTTCGGCGATGTGCTGCACGAACTCGCGGGCCTCGTCTGGTACCGCGCGAAGGGCTGGGCGCGCTGATAAAATAGGACCGATGCGATCGTGGGGGCTGCTCGTGCTCCTGCTTCTCCTCGTCGGGAGCCGGGGCGGATATGCGAACGAGCTGCGTGACGAGGCGCGGCTGCACTCCGACCTCGGCAAGCTCGCGTTCAAGCAACAGCGCTACGCCGACGCGCTGGCGGAGTTCCGGCGCGCGTACGAGCTGGCGCCGATCCCCGAGGTGCTGTTCAACGTCGCGCGCTGCCACGAGGAGCTGCACGACGACGCGGCGGCGGTGCGCGGCTACGAGCAGTACCTCGCGGCGCGGCCCGACGCCCCCGACCGCGTCGAGCTCGAGGAGCATCTGCGGACGCTGCGCGCGCGCGTGGCGAGCGCCCCACCCCCGACGGCGAAGCCGCCGCCGCCGGAGCCCGCGCCGACCGTGGCTCCGACGGTGGCTCCGACGGCGAGTCCGACCACTATGGCCACCGCGCCGGCGCCGGTCGCGCGCGGGCGGCGCGGGCTGTGGATCGGCCTCGGCGTCGGCGCCGGCATCGTCGTCGCCGGCGCGGTGACGCTCGGGCTCGTCCTCGGGCTGAGCGGCACCGAGCCGTTCCGCGGCAACATCAGCCCCGGCTTCACGCAGGTGACCCCGTGAGCCGCGCGCGCCTCCTCGTCGTCGCTGCCGCGCTCGCCGGCGCGTGCAAGAGCCCACCCGACACCGAGATCGTCGTCGTGATCCGCAGCGATCTCCCGTCGCTGCGCTCGGTCACGCTCTCCGCCGGGCAGTTCACCTCGCCCTGCACCCGCGTCGGCGCCGGCCACGCCGAGCTTCCGCTCACCTTCGGGCTCGAGCCCGGCGCCGACCCGTCGCGCCCCTTCACCGTGCGCGCGCGCGGCTTCTCCGACGACGGCTGCGGCTCCTTCGCCGTCGAGCAGAGCGCCACGCTCGCCTTCACCAAGGGGCACCGTCAGCTCCTCGAGCTCGAGCTGCTCGCCACCTGCGCCGGCGTCGAGTGCGCCGATCCGCTGGCCACGACCTGCATCGACGCGACCCGCGTCTGCCAGCCGAACAGCGTCGGGGCGCTGCCCGAGTTCGCCGGGGTCCCCGACGGCGGCGGCGGCACGATGCCCAACGGCCCCTCGCTGTGCGCGACGAGCGGGCTCGCCTTCTGCGAAGGCTTCGAGAGCGGCAACCTCTCGGTGTGGCGCCAGGTCATCGGCGAGGCGAACGAGCTCTTCATCGACGGCTCCCGCGCAGCCCGCGGCGCGCGCTCGGCGCACTTCCACGCCGGCGAGGGCGCGACCGGGTACCGCGACGTCCGTCTGCGCACCGCCTTCGTCGGGCCGCCCACCTACATGCGCGCCTTCTTCTGGCTGTCGAACGGGCTCCGACACCGATTTCTTCGTGCTGACCCAACCGGTTGGCGGCTACATGGGCCTGCGCCTCGAGGGGCGCTCGCTCAGCCTCGACACCAACTTCATCATGCCCCCGCCCTTCACGCAGGTGATCTCGACGACGCAGCCGAAGCGCGACGACTGGGTCTGCGTCGAGTGGATGGTCGATCCGGCGGCGAAGGAGGTGCGCGTGTGGCTCGACGGCCGCGAGGTCGATGATCTCCACCTCACCAACGTCGTCGCCAGCGGCTTCGGCACCGTCGACGTCGCGGTGCAGCACCTCGCCGGCGGTCCCGTGGTCGACATGTGGGTCGACGAGGTCGCCGTCGACACCCAACGCATCGGCTGCATTCGCTGATAGACTCGATCGGGGGAAGTGCGCTTGAGCGACGGCGGCAAGATCGAAAAGCCCCAGCAGGCTCCGACGGCGAAGCCCACGCCGCAGCGTGAGGCTCCGACGGCGGGCGTCGGTGGGGTGGCGGCTGGCTCGGGCATGGAGGGCGTCCTCGCGCAGCGCGCCGACGCCGTCGATCAGGTCCGCTATCGCATGACCGGCGGCGCGTCGGGCACGGCGCCGGCGGGGCACCTCGCGGCCGAGCGGCGCAACATCGTCGGCGCGGCGGCGAGCCGCATCATGCGCAAGGCGAGCGGCGGCGCGTCGACGGCCGGGACGCAGATCCCGAAGGGCGCGGGGGCGCCGCTGCCGGGCGACGTGAAGTCGCGCATGGAGCCGAAGCTCGGCGCCGACCTCTCGGGGGTGCGCGTGCACACCGGAGGCGAGTCGGCGAAGGCCGCGGCGGGGTTCGGCGCGCGCGCCTTCACCGTCGGGAGCGACGTGCACTTCAACTCCGGGCAGTACGCGCCGGGGACGAAGGAGGGCGACAAGCTCCTCGCGCACGAGCTCACGCACGTCGTCCAGGGGCAGAACGCGGGCGTCCAGCGCAAGGCCGACGACGACCACGCCGAGGCGAAGGAGGGCGCCGCCGGCGGGGAGCACGAGGTCTCCGATCCGAACGAGGCCGCCGAGAAGGAGGCCGACGCGAAGTCGGAGGAGGTCGCGGGCGCGCTCCACGACGACAAGGACAAGAAGGGCGGCGCGGACAAGAAGGACAAGAAGGGCGACAAGGACAAGGGCGGCGAGGCCAAGGCGGCCGGCGACGAGAAGGCCGCCGACGGGAAGCCCGAGGAGAAGCCGGCCCCCATCGCCGCCAAGCTCGAGGGCGTCGGCCGCAAGGTCTTCCTCTCCGGCACCGGCCCGCAGGGCGGCGGCAACGCCAACGCGAACGCCAACGCCCAGTCGAACGAGCTGAAGTCTCCGTCGGGAAAGCCGGCCAAGGAGGGCACGCTCGCCTCGGGCGGCGCCCCCGCGCTGCAGCTCTACGGCTACGGCGGCGTGCGCAAGGTCGACGGCAAGCTCGTCAAGGACATCGAGAAGGAGCTGAAGGCGCTAGACGAAAAAGCCGAGAAGGCGGCCAAGACCGGCGGCCCCAAGCTCACCGCCGAAGAGGAGAAGCAGCAGAAGTCGCACAAGGCGATCCTCGACGACGTCAACAAGACCAAGGGCGAGGACTACCTCATCTTCGCCGGCCACATCGGCGTCTCGATCGATAATGGCGCGACGATCTACGGCTTCACCCCTGTCGCGCCCGAGGGCATGCCGAAGGAGCAGGTGATCAGCCACCTGCACAACCACACGATGACCTTCCCCGGCGCGGTGAAGAACGACAAGGCGCACTTCGACCTCGCCGAGCGCTGCGCGAAGCAGAAGAAGTGGGACACCGACGTCACGTCGGTCACGCGCACGCTCACCACGGCGGCGCACGCGGAGACGAAGAAGAAGCTGCAGGACCTCGCCGGTCAGCAGCCGGGCGCCCATGGGCTCTACTATTCGTTCCCGCTCTCCGACGCCGTCGACGGGCAGTACTTCGTCGACACGCCCGGCCCCGACGGCAAGATCGTCAAGGGGCAGAACCAGGCGAACTGCGCCACCTTCCCGGGGAAGATCGGCATCGAGCTCCCCGAGGAGTCGGGCAACCTCCGCTTCTTCATGCCGAAGCTGCGCGAAGAGGCCGCCAAGCAGAAGTAAAAGTAGAGTGTCGCGATGCCCGAGCTGACCAAGGACGAGCTGGAGCGCTTCTTCCGCGAGGGGCCCGTCGAGCCGCTGCGCCTCGACGGCATTCTCGAGACCGAGGACGCGCGCTACCTCGGCGCCGTCGGGCTGTCGCTGCGGCAGCCGCTGTTCCACGGCATCCTCGGCTTCAACTGGAGCGGCGTGCTGTCCGACAGCGCGCGCTTCTGGACGGCGCGCGCGCCCGGCGCCGTCGACGGGCAGGACGCGCTGGTGGCGGTGTTCCGCCAGTTCGAGTCGTCGAAGTACCAGGCGACGCCCGAGGACCTCCTCGCCGGCTGGGTCCCCGCCGACGAGGCGATGCGCCTCGAGGCGTGGGTCGCCGACATGAACACGCAGCTCCAGGGCCTCCTCGCCCTCAAGCACGCGCCCGAGGCGCAGCCAAAGCCCGACACGGAGCGCTAGCCGCGATGCCCTACCGCACGGGCGGGCCGGCGCCGCAGCGCTTCTGCGCCGTGTGCCACGCCACGCTCGCCGTCGACGGGAACGGCCCCGCACCGTCGGGAGCGCTGTGTGACGGGTGCGCGCGCGGGCGGCGGCGCGCGCGGCTGGTCTCGTACGCGTTCCTCGGTGTGGCGGGCGTGGCGATCTCGCGGGTGCGCGCGGCGGAGAGGGCGGCCGACGCGCGGCGCGCCGCCGAGGAGGCGGCCGAGGAGCGCGAGCTCGAGCGCGTGCGCGGCCTCGTCGCCGTCGGTGAGGTGCGCGAGGCGGTGACGGCGGTGCGCGCGGCGGTGAAGCGCTTCGGGGTGAGCGGCGAGTGGGCCTCGCTCGAGCAGCAGGCGCGGGCGAAGCTCGAGTCGATGGATCGCGCGGCGCTCGAGAAGACTCGCGAAGCGAGGCGCGGGGGACTCGGGGGCGCAGCCCCCGCGTATGAGACCCGACACGCGACGCCGCAGCCGACTCTGCCGGCGCGCCCGCTGCGCTAAAAGCGCTCTAGTCGCGTTCGTACTGCTCGCGCAGCTTGTCGAGGTACTCGCGCTCGTAGTCGGCGACCGTGCGCCCGGCGTCGTCGGCGAGCGTCTCGTCGGCGCCCCGCTGGCGCAGCAGCCCGACGATGGGATCGGCGCCGACCGACGCGGCGATCATCATCGCCGTCGCCCCGCGCTCCTGGGCGCGCGCGTTCGGATCGGCGCCGCGGAGGAGCAGCGTCATCGCCGCGGTCGGGCGGCACTTCAGGCTGGCCTGCATGAGCGGCGTCCAGCCGAGCTCGTTGCGCTCGTCGACGGGACGCCCGGCGTCGAGGAGCCGGGTGACGAGGTCGGCGTTGCCGCCCGCCGCCGCGTGCTGGAGGACGCTGTTCCCTTTTTTGTCTAGCACGTCGATGCGCGCGCCGCGCCCGAGGAGGAGGCGCGCGGCGTCGAGGTGCCCGCCGTAGGCCGCCTTCATGAGCGCGGTCTCGCCGCCGTCGTCGACCTCCTCGAGCCGCGCGGGCGGCGTCGCCTCGTCGAGCAGCAGGCGGGCGACGTCGGTGTGGCCGCGGCCGGCCGCCTCGAGGAGCGGCGTCGTCCCGAAGCTCTTCGAGCGCACCTCGGGGTTCGCCCCACGTCGCAGGAGGAGCCGCATCAGCTCGACGTCGCCGACGTCGCAGGCCGAGAGGAACAGCGGCTCGCCGAACCGGCTGGTCACGTTGGGCTCGGCGCCCCCCTCGAGGAGCGCCCGCAGCGTCGGGCTCTTCTCCTTGTCGTTGGCGCCGAGGGCCGCGAAGAGCGGCAGGTTCCCGTCGCGGTCGGGCGCGTTCGGGTCGGCGCCGAGCGCGATCAGCGCGCGCACCGTGTCGCTGCGACCGCAGTAGGCCGCCCAGGAGAGCAGGCGCCGCCGGCCGAGCCCGTCGAGCGGCAGGCCGCGCGCGACGAGGAGCCGCGCCACGTCGGGGACGTCCTTCGTCGACAGCGCGTCGGCGAGCGCGTCTTCGTTGCCTTCGGTGAGCCGGGTCAGATCGGCCCCGCGATCGAGGAGGTAGGCGGCGATCTCGGCGGAGGCCTGCGCGGCGTAGTGGATCGGTCGGCGCCCGTACTGCCCGCGATGGTTCACGTCGGCCCCCGCCTCGACGAGCATCCTCACCGACGGGAGGCGCCCGTACATCGCCGCGTAGCAGAGCGCCGAGTCGGCCCCCTCGGCGACCGTGTCGGGGGCCGCCCCCTCGGCGAGCAGACGTTGCACCTCCCCGTCGCTGCCGTGGTAGCCCGCCGCCTTCAGGAGATCCCCGCCCATCTCCCCAGCATAGTCGCTAAACTGCGTCCCCATGCGCATCGCGGTCCTGGGTGGTGGTCCGGCCGGGCTCTACTTCGCGGCCCTCTGCAAGGAGCGTCACCCGTCGGCGGAGATCCGCCTCTACGAGCAGAACCCCGAGGGGGCGACCTGGGGCTTCGGCGTCGTCTTCTCGGAGCGCGCGCTGGAGTTCCTGCGCGAGGACGACCCCGCGACGTACGACCTCATCACGCCGCGGATGGAGACCTGGCGCGACATCACGCTGGTCCACCGCGGCGAGCGCATCCGCATCGACGGCGTGGGCTTCTCGGGGATCGGGCGGCTCGAGCTCCTGCAGCTCCTCACGATGCGCGCGCGCTCCGTCGGCGTCGCGCCGCAGTTCGGGCGCGCGGTGCGCTCGCTCGACGAGCTGCGCGACGAGCTGGGCGACGTCGACCTCATCGTCGGCGCCGACGGGCTGAACTCGCTGGTGCGGCGCAGCTACGAGGGCGACTTCGGCTCGTCGCTGTCGTACCTCGACAACAAGTTCGCCTGGTACGGAACGACCAAGCGCTTCGACTCGCTGACGCTCACCTTCGTGCGCACGCCCGAGGGGACCTTCACCGCGCACCACTATCGCTACTCACCGACGATGTCGACGTTCATCGTCGAGTGCGACCGCCCGACGTGGGAGCGCGTGGGCTTCGCCGATATGACGCCGGCCGAGTCGCAGGCCTATTGCGAGCGCGCCTTCGCCGACACGCTCGAGGGGCACCGGCTCGTCGCCAACAACTCGGTGTGGCGCACCTTCCCGGTGCTGGCCTGCGCGCGCTTCTCGTATCGCAACATGGTGCTCGTCGGCGACGCGCTGCACACCGCGCACTTCTCGATCGGGTCGGGGACGCGCCTGGCGCTGGAGGACGTGATCGCGCTGGTGAAGGCGATCGACGCCTCGCCGACGGACCTGCGGCGCGCGCTCGGGCTCTACGAGGCGACGCGGCGGCCGGTCCTCGACAAGCTGGTGACGGCGGCGCGGGCGAGCGCCGACTGGCACGAGCACTTCCCGTCGCACATGGAGCTCGCGCCGCGCGACTTCGCGATGAGCTACATCACCCGCTCGGGGCGCGTCGACGACGCGCGGCTGCGCGAGATGGCCCCCGGCTTCATGGCCTACTACGAGGCCGGGCGGAATTCGGCTTGACGGAAATGCCCGACGACGAGGCCGGCGCCGTCGCGCGCGCGTGGGAGCTCTTGCGCGCGCTGGCGCGGCGGGCGTCGGCGGGGCGGCCGCTCTCCGCGGGGGGCGTGCGCCTCGACGAGCGCGGCGAGCTGGTGGAGGGCGAGCGCGGCGCCTGGATCGTGGCGCGCCCGGCGGCGCGCGGCGCGCGCGGCTGGACGTTCGGCGACGGGGGCCTCGCGCGGGAGGCGGAGGCGCTGATCGACCTCTACCTGCCGCTCGTCGTCGGCGACGACGCGGCGTCGCTGGTGCTGGCGCACCTGGCGCAGAGCCTCGACGGGCGGATCGCGACGCTGTCGGGGATGTCGCAGTTCATCTCGTGCGAGGACAACCTGCGCCACGCCCACCGGCTGCGCGCGCTGTGCGACGCGGTCGTCGTCGGGCGCGGGACGGTGGCGTTCGACGACCCGCGGCTGACGACGCGGCTCGTGCCGGGGGAGAGCCCGGCGCGGGTGGTGATCGATCCGCGGCGCACGCTCGACGTCGAGCGGCGGGTGTTCAGCGACGGGGCGGCGCGCACGCTGCTGGTCTGCACGCCGGAGGCGGCGGGCGGCGCGACGCACCACGGACAGGCGGAGATCGTGACGGTGCCGGGCGGCGGCGAGGGCGGACGGATGGCGGTCGGGGACATCGTGGCGGCGCTGCGGGCGCGCGGCCTGCGGCGGCTGTTCGTCGAGGGGGGCGGGGTGACGGTGTCGGGCTTCGTCGAGGCGCGGGCGCTGTCGCGGCTGCAGATCGCGGTGGCGCCGATCGTGCTGGGGTCGGGGCGGCCGTCGCTGTCGCTGCCGGTGATCGCCGATCTGCGCGACGCGGTGGCGCTCGAGTGGCGCCACGTGGCGATGGGGCGCGACGTGCTCTTCGACTGCGTGTTCGCTTGACAGAAAATCGCGTGTCGTCGCTGGTGCTGATCGCGCCCGATCCGGAGGCGTCGATCTCGGGGGGCAACCTCTACAACCGCGGGCTGGCGCGGGCGCTCGCGGCGCGCGGGGTGGAGGTGCGGGTGGTGGCGCTCGACGGGGCGCGCGGGGCGCTGGCGGCGGCGCCGGCGGGGGCGGTGGTGCTCCTCGACAGCCTGTACCTCGACGTGCTGCCGGCGCTGCGGGCGGCGGCGGTGGGGCAGTCGGTGATGCTGCTGGCGCACTGGCTGCCGTCGCTGGTGAGGCACGGCGGGGTGCCGCCGCGGGAGGCGCTGTCGGGCGACGAGCAGGCGGCGCTGGCGGAGGCCGACGCGGTGGTCGTGCCGAGCGCGTTCATGGCGCGGGCGGTCGCGGCGCTCGGCGCGGAGCGCGCGCACGTCGTCGAGCCGGCGGTGGAGCTGCCGCCCGTCGCCGGCGTGCCCGAGGAGGGCGCGCTGCTGCGCGCGATCGCCGTCGCCAACGTCGTGCCCGGGAAGGGCCTGCTCGGGCTCGTCGAGGCGCTGCGGCCGGCGCTCGTCGCGGGGGCGCCGCTCGGGCTGACGATCGTCGGGAGCCTCGAGCCCGATCGGGCGTACGCCGAGCAGTGTCTGGCGCGGGCGGCGGGGGTGGCGGCGATCCGCTTCGCGGGCGCGCGGTCGCACGCGCAGGCGCTGGCGCTGGTCGCGGGGAGCGACCTCTTCGTGTCGGCGTCGCGGATGGAGTCGTACGGGATGGCGCTCGCCGAGGCGCGGGCGCTGGGCGTGCCGATCGTGGCGCGCGCCGGCGGGAACGTCGCCGCGCACGTCGACGAGCGCGCGGGCGGGCGGCTGGTCGCCGACGAGGCGGAGGTGGCGGCCGAGTGCCTGCGGCTGGCGGGCGATCGCGCCGAGCTCGCCCGCCGGCGGGCCCAGGCGCGCGCGGGCCGGCCGGCGCGCTCGTGGGACGACGCCGCGGCCGAGCTCGCGGCGGCGCTGGGCATTACGCGCTAGACAACAATCAGCGCAGCGCCCGCGAGCGCGAGAGCGAGTACACGAACGACAGCGACACCACCACCGTCCCGACGGCGGCCAGGAGAGGCCCCGGCAGCGCGGGGACGAAGGCGCCGATCAGGCAGACCATGAGGACGAAGAACGCGACCCGCCCCACGCGCGAGCGCGGCGCCTCGCCGAGCGTGGGGACGGCAGCGACGAGCAGCGCGTACGCGTAGCGCCACAGCCCCGCGACCAGCACCCAAGCCGGCGCGCGCCCGTGCAGCCACAAGAGCAGCGACAGCACGAGCACCCCGACCGCGTCGGTCTCCATGTCGAGCGCGGCGCCGAACGGGGACTCCTCCCCGCGCGCGCGCGCGACCGCGCCGTCAATCCCGTCTAGCGCAAATGCGGCCACCAGGATCCCCACGAAGGGGAGCGGCGCCACGAGCGCGTGCAGCGACGGGAGCGCGGCGAAGAGCGCCAGGCGCGCGAGGGTGATGGCGTTCGCCGCGCCGAGGCGCCCCGACGGGGTCCAGCGCCCGCGCGCGGCGAGGGTGCGCGCGCCGAGGCCGACCGCGCCGGCGGCGGCCGCGATCGACGCCTCGCCGAGCGCGACGGCGAGCGCGGTGGCGGCGAGCATCGCCAGCGGGAACGCCGCCGCGGTCATGCGCGCCGCGCCGGAACGAGGAGCGCGACGAGCCCCGGGGTCGCCGCCGCCAGGCTGAAGAGGCCGAAGGTCACCGACGCGGCGAGGCCGCTGGTGGCGTCGAGCCCCACCAGCCTGAACAGCACCATCGTCGACGCCTCGCGCACGCCCCAGCCGGCGAAGGCCCAGGGGATCGTGGTCGCCCCGAGGACCAGCGGGACGATGGCGATCGCGTCGACGGGCGCGAGCGCGACCCCGGCGGCGCGCGCGGCGCAGACGAAGAGCGCGACGAGGACGGCGACCGACGCGGTGGAGATCGCCAGCTGCACGCCGGCGGCGCCGCGCTCGACGAGGGCCGCGCGCGCGTCGCGGCCGAGCGCGGTCGTGTGGTTGCGGCGCGCGGCGACGGCGAGGAGGAGCGCGCCCGCGACGACGACGGCCAGCGCGATGAGCCCGACCGAGAGGAGCTCGCGCCGCCCGCGCCCCATCCAGATCAGCGCCGCGCCGACGACGACCAGCGCCAGCGCCACCAGCCCCGAGAGCCGCTCGAGGAGCACCGCGCGCGTCGGCGGCCCCAGCACGTCGGGCTCCTCCACGCGCGCGCGGTGGCGCAGCGCCCGCGCCACGTCGCCGGCGACCCCGACGGGGAGGAGCTGGTTCATCAGAGTAGACAGATAATAGTCGCCGAGCGCGCGTCCGAAGCCGAGCGGGACCCCGAGGCGCCTGGCGGTGAAGCACCAGCGCCAGGCGACGACTGCGTAGTAGACGACCGACAGCGCGACGAACGCCGCCGCCCAGCGCCAGTCGAGGTGGCCGAGGCGCGCGCCGACCGCCCGCGGGTCGACGGCCCACACCAGCGCGACGGCGAGCCCCACCGCGCCGCCCCAGCGGGCGAGCGCGACGAGCAGGCGGCGGCGCCGCTCAGCCACGCCGCGGCAGCTCCGCCTCGTAGGACGCCCAGGCGACGTGCGACTCGTGCAGTCTGACCTTGATAGACAACAATTCCTCCGACCCCGGCCCGAGCGCGCCGCTCGTCGCCGCGGCGGCCATCCTCTGCCACACCCAGAACGCCAGGAACTCGGTGGTGGTGTTCTTGCCGGCGAGCTCCGGCACCTCGTCGAGGTTGCGGAAGTTGAGCTCGCCGAGCGTGGCGCGCAGCGTGTCGGTGGCGCGCCCGATGTCGACGACGACGCCGCTCTCGTGGAGCTCGCGCCGCCGGAGCTCGACGTCGACGACGTAGGTGGCGCCGTGGAGGCGCTGCGCGGGGCCGAAGAGCTCGCCGCGGAAGCTGTGGGCGATCATCACGTGGTCACGGACGGCGACGGTGAACATCAGGCGCGGGGCTCCTGTTCGTGTTCGACGGAGTAGGTGATGCGGTGGCAGAGCGCGGCGCCCGGCGACGCCGCCAGGCGCGGAAGGACGCGCGGGAGCTCGGCGAAGGGGCTCTCGCCGTCGATGAGGACGTCCAGCGTGGGATCGCGCAGCAGCGACAGCGCGAGGGTCAACCGCCGCGCGTAGTCCCAGCGCGCGCGCTGCGGCGCCGGGATCCCCCCGACCTGCGACGAGCGCAGCGTGAGGCGGCGCGCGTGGAAGGGGCCGCCGAGCGGCAGCTCGACGGGGCGATCGCCGTACCAGCTCAGCTCGACGATGGTGGCCTCCTGCCCGGCGAGCGCGAGCGCGGTGCGGAGGCCCTCGGGCGCGCCGCTCGCGTGGAAGACGACGTCGGCCTCGGGGCGCGCGCCGTCGGGCGAGGCGAAGCCGACGCCGAGCGCGGCGGCGACGGCGGCGCGGGCGGGGGCGACGTCGACGAGCTCCACCTGGCAGCCGACGACGCGCGCCGCCAGGTAGGCCACCAGGCAGCCGACCACGCCGCCACCGACGACGGCGACGCGATCGCCGACGCGCAGCCCGGCGTCCCACAGCGCGTTGACCGCCGTCTCGCAGTTGCCGGCGAGCACCGCGCGCGCCGCCGGGACGCCGTCGGGGAGCGGCGTCACCGCGCCCGCGTCGACGACGTAGCGGGTCTGGTGCGGGTAGAGGCAGAAGACCGCGCGCCCGACGAGCGCGGCCGGCCCGTCGACGACGCGCCCGACGTTCAGGTAGCCGTATTTGACAGGAAAGGGGAGCTCGCCCGCCTGGTGCGGCGCGCGCATCCGCTGGTGCTCGCTCGGCGGCACGCGCCCCGCGAACACCAGCGACTCGGTGCCGCGGCTCACGCCGCTGTACAGCGTCTCGACGAGGAGCTGCCCGGGCGCGGGCGGCGCGATCGACTCCTCGCGGAGCTCGCCGACGCCGGGGGCGATGGTCCAGAACGCGCGCGCGCGGAGCATGTGGTCGGAATGATACCGTCGGTCAGGGCCCGTCGGGGAGCGGGACGCGCTCGAGCGCGTCGCCGGGGATCGTCGGAAAGCGGCGGTTGCGCCAATCGTCCTTGGCGCGCTCGATGCGCTCGCGCGAGCTCGAGACGAAGTTCCACCAGATGTGGCGCGGTCCGTCGAGCGGCGCGCCGCCGAGGAGCATCACGCGCGTGTCCGGCTCGAGCGCGCGCAGCCCGGCCGCCACGCCCCGGTGGAACACCACCATCGCCCCCTCACCGAAGCGCTTGCCGTCGACGGAGACCGCGCCGCTGACGACGTAGGCGGCGCGCTCGGGATAGGCGTCGGGGAGCGCGAGGTCGGCGCCGCGCTCGAGCTCCGCCCTGACGTAGAAGAGCGGCGAGAGCACGGCCACCGGCGAGGTCGCGCCGTAGGCCGCGCCGGCGATCACGCGCAGCCGCGCGCCCGGGAGATCCTCGACGAGCGGGATGGCGGTCGCCGGGTGGTGCTGGAACGACGGCGCGATCTCCTCGTGCGCCGTCGGGAGCGCGACCCAGAGCTGCATCCCGTGCACGAGCGGGCCGCGCGACCGCTCGCTCGCCGGGCTGCGCTCCGAGTGGGCGATGCCGCTCCCCGCCGTCATCCAGTTCACCGCGCCCGGGCGGATGGGCTGCTCGGAGCCGAGGCTGTCGCGGTGGAGGATCTCTCCCTCGAAGAGGAAGGTGACCGTCGCCAGGTTGATGTGCGGGTGCGGCCGCACGTCGAGGCCGTGGCCGGGCGCGAGGTGCACCGGTCCCATGTGGTCGACGAAGATGAAGGGGCCCACCGTGCGCCGCGCCGCCGACGGGAGCAGCCGGCGCACGGTGAAGGCGTCGCCGAGATCGCGCGTGCGGGCGGCGATCTCGAGGGCGACGCTCGGCTCGCGCGCCGTCTCCGTCGTGCACTCGGGGTCGAGGTGGGGCAGGACGCTCATCGGGGGCTCCCTCTTCGCGAGTGCATCTTACGCACCACGGCGACGGTGTGGGATTCTGCCGTCGTGCGCGCCGGCCGGGTGATCCCTCTCGCCATCGTGGCGGCGATCTCCGCCGTCGAGCCGGCGATCCTCGAGCGGCTGCTCTTCCGCCCGCCGGGATCGCTGGAGTTCGTCGTCGAGAGCGTGCGCGGCATCCTCCACGGGACGCCGGTGTACCAGGCGTGGCAGCAGCGCGTGCTCGGGCCGCTCGTCGTCGCCGGCGTCGATCTGGCGACGCACGACACGGGGCGGTCGCTGGCGATCGTGCGCGGGGTGACGCTGCTCGTCGCCAACGTCCTTGTGTATCTGGTGGTGCGCGCGCGCGGTGGCGGCGCGCGGCGGGCGGTCGCGGCGGTGCTGGTGTTCGCGATCGCCCGCGTCTTTGTTGTCTATCGCCTGGAGTACCCGTGGGACGGCATCGACGCCGCGCTCTTCGTCGTCGCCGGGGCGTGGGCGGCGCGCGAGGGGCGGCTGGCGTCGCTGGCGCCGCTGCTCGTCCTCGGGCTCCTCAACCACGAGACGGTGCTCTACCTGCCGCTCTGGACGCTGCTGGCGCCGCTCGCGCCGCGCGCCCGACGGGAGACCGCGGCTGCGCTGGCGACGGCGCTGGTGCTGGGCGCGATCATCGTCGCCGTGCGCCACCTCGCCTATCGCGGGCAGCCGGTGCTGCCGGGGCAGGTGTTCGAGCCGACGACGCCATTTCTGTCCAACCCGATCCACGTTGCGCACAACGCCCGCGTGCTGTTCGACTGGAACTGGCGCCCCGGCGGGCGGCCGGAGGTCTCGATCGCCCTCTTCGCCACGACGGCGCTCCTCGGCTGGCTGGCGACGCGCGCGGCGACGCGGCGGCTGGCGCTCTGGTCGCTCGGCGTCCTGGCGACCATCGTCTGCTTCGGCTTCGTGAACGAGACGCGGCTCTACATCCCGCTGATCGCCTTCTGGGTCGGCTACGCCTTCTGAGCGTCGGCGACGGCGTTGATGTCGGTGGTCTCGAGGATCGGCCGCGCGAAGCCGTCGCGCGCCACCGCGATCATCGCGCGCCCGAGGCGATCGGTGTCGGTCATGTGCTTGCCGAGGAAGAGGCGCAGGAGCGGCGCGAGCGGCCCGACGACGGCGTAGAGGATGCGGTACGAGCGCGTCTTCGACTTGATCCCGCCGAGCGGGCGGATGAAGCCGGGGCGCAGCATGAAGGCGCGGCGGAAGCCGAGGGCGAGGAGGGCGTTCTCGGTGCGCCCCTTCACGCGCGCCCACATCGAGCGGCCGCGCTCGGTGGCGTCGGTGCCCGCGCCGGAGATGTAGAGGAAGGTCAGCTCGGGGTTGGCGGCGAGGAGGGCGCGCGCGGCGGCGAGCGTGAGGTCGTGGGTGATGCGCGTGTAGTCGGCCTCGCTCATCCCGCCCGACGAGACGCCGAGGCAGAAGAGGCAGGCGTCGTAGCCGCGCAGCTCGGCGGCGACGGGGGCGTAGTCGAAGAGGTCGGCGACGACGAGGTCGCGGAGCTTGCCGTGGGTGGCGCCCGACGCGGTGCGGCCGATGGCCAGGACGGCGTCGACGCTGTCGTCGCTGAGGCAGGCCCGGAGGACGCCCTGGCCGATCATGCCGGTCGCCCCGAAGAGGATCACGCGCATGGGTGGAGTCTCGGTTACATGTTGCAGGGATGCGACAGCTTTCCGCGGGCGGGCCCAGCCGGCGCGCGGGGTTGGGGGCGGTGGCCGGGCGGCATCGGGCTTGCGTAGGGGCGGTGGCATGCGTGCCCTCCTCGTCGCCGTGCTGTTCTCCCTCGCCTGCAGCGCTCCGCCCTCGTCGACGCCGACCGGCGGCGGCGGGCCCGACCCGATGAATCCGAGCGGCGGTGGTGGCGGCGGCGGTGGCGGCGGTGGCGGCGGCGGCGGTGGCGGCGGCGGCGACCCGACGGCGATGACCGGCCCCGAGAAGGTCCCGCCGGCGCCGACCTACGACGACGTCGGGATCCAGGTCTCGCCGTCGGGCAGCGACACGAGCGGCGACGGCAGCGAGGCGCGCCCCTACAAGACCATCGGCCACGTGCTGGCGAACGTCGCGAAATCGGGCGACACGATCATTCTCCGGGCCGGCGAATATCGCGAAGAGGTGCGAATCCGGATCCCGAGAATCACCATCCGCTCGCACTCGGGCGAGTGGGGCGTCATCTCGCAGCCGATCACGATGGACGGGAACAACCCGCTCATGCCGGTCATGTTCGACGTCGACAGCGACGGGAGCAAGCTGCAGCGGGTCGAGGTGAAGGGCGGCTTCTACGCCATCTTCCTGCAGACCAAGTGGGACTGGGGTGAGCCCGACCGCTCGGGCGCGCTCGATATCACCATCGAGGATTCGAAGATCCACGATACCGGGCGCGATTGCGTCAAGATCACGCCAGGGTCCGACCGCGTCACCATCCGCCGCACCGAGATCTACAACTCGGGGATGGCCTACCCGGCGGGCGCCACCGACAAGAACGCCGAGGGCATCGACCTGGTGAACGCCGACGACGCGCTCATCCAGGACTGCTACGTGCACGACACCGCGACGACCGGGATCTACCTGAAGGGCGGCGCGCGCCGCGGCGTCATCGAGCGCACCCGCGTCGAGCGCGCCGGGTCGATGGGCATCGCGCTGGGGTTCGACACCAGCCCGGAGTATTTCGACTTGACGGAAAATCCCGACTACTACGAGAACCTCGACGGGGTGGTGCGCAACTGCGTGGTCATCGGGGCCAACCTGGCGGGGATCGCGCTCTACGCGTCGTCGAACGCGAAGGTGCTCAACAACACCATCGTCGACACGGCGAAGGAGGCGCACGCGCCGCTCTACTTCGGCGTCACCTTCCAGGACTACGACCCCGATGCCAAGCGCCCCGCGAACCGCGCGCCGACGCTGCTGAACAACGTCGTGTCGCAGCCGCGCGCGGGGGCCTGCGTGGCGATCCGCTTCTCCGACGAGCTCGGCGGGCTGGCCGGGCTGAGCGGCCCGGCGACGATTGACAACAATGTCTACTGGGCGCCGGGCGGCGGCTGCACCTTCGACGACGGGCGCGCCCCGGCGCTCGATGGGGCGTCGCTGCAGGCGTGGCGCACGCACCTCGGCGGCGACGCCGCCTCGCTGGCGGTCGATCCCAAGCTCACCGCCGACGGGCACCTCCAGGCGGGCAGCCCGGCGATCGACAAGGGCGTGGCGCGGCCGGAGGTCTCGCTCGACATCGACGGGCGCCCGCGCAGCGCGCCCGTCGACATCGGCGCCGACGAGTACGGGAATTAGTGTCTATCGCTATCGGACGTCGAGCCGCCCGAAGAGGCCGTTCATCTCGTCGTTCGGCCCGGCGGTGAAGAAGAGCTGGTTGCGCCCCACCCCCGGCGCGCCCGACCCGAATCCGAGCGCCCACAGGCCGTCGATCACCAGCGGCGCGCCGTTCGCGCCGAGGACGGCCGCGCCGGCCGCGCCCGTCGCCGCGTCGAAGGCGTGGATGGTCCCGTCGCCGAAGTTGCCGATCAGCACCTGGTTGGCCAGCGCGCCGAACTCCGCCGGCGCGACCGCGATCCCCCAGGGCGCGTTGAGGACGCCGCCCGAGGCGAACCGGCGCACGAAGTTGCCGTCGAAGTCATAGACGTCGACGAAGCCGAGCCCCGCCCCGGGGACGTCGTCCTTGGCCATGTCGTCCTGCTTGGCGTAGGTGACCCACAGGGCGCCGTTGACCGCGACCACGTTGAAGGGGGCGAACCCGGCGGGGAGCTGCGGATCCCGGAAGCGCCCCGACGGGAGCTCGACGGAGGCGTAGTTGCCGTCGAAGACGTCGATGCGGTTGTTGTGGAAGTCGGCCGCGAAGAGGCGGCTCACGGTGTTGCGCGTGACGAGCGCGACGCCCTTGTAGATCGCGCCCGCCCCCGAGCGGTCGACGCGGAGGCCGGCGGTCGTGCCGCTGCGCCAGCCGACGATGGTCCCTTCCTCGGTGACGAGGATGAAGAGGTCACCCTGGAAGGCGGTCGTCCCGTTGAAGACCTGCCCCGTCGGTGCCGCGGGTCCGGTCGCGCCGGGCGGCACCGGGATGGTGACGACCAGCCCCGTCGAGGCGCCGCTCGCGTTGTAGACGACGGCCTTGCCGGTGCCGTTCGCCGCGATCCAGATCGGCCCCGCTGGGCTAAAGGCCAGCCCCCAGGCGTTGACCAGGTTGGGATCCTGATTGGCTGCGTCGGTGCGATCGGAGGTCAGGTTGGTCTGAATCAGCGTTTGGGACAGTTGGCCGACGGTTCCACCGTCGGGCGCTGGCGCGGCGCCGAGGTCGGGCGCGGGCGTGACGCCGCCGCCGCCCTGGTTTTCGTTGTTGTCGTCGCAGCCAGCGGCGACGGAGAGCACGAGGAGACAGCCGGTCGCGATCGTGAGTCGAGCTCGCATGTCGCACACTCCCTGGAGCGGTTTTGACCCATGGGGTTGTGGACAATGAGCGAGGTGTCCCAATCCGGGACCGACGCGAGAACTCAGTACAGGCTGGGGAGGCGGACGCGCTCGTCGCTCGTGAAGGGGCAGGCGAGGAGCCCGGGCGGCAGGTGCGGCGGGAAGTGCAGCGCGCGCGGCGGGCAGACGCGCCCCTCGTCGAGGACGGCCTTGAGCTGCTCGACGGTGATGGGGTTGGCGAGGAGGAGCGCGGCGACGTCGGGCTTGTCGAGCTCGGCGAAGGCGGCGTCCCAGTCGTCGGTGTGGCGGACGCGCTTCGGATCGGCGGGGTCGACGCCGAAGAGGACGCCGAGCACCAGCGGGTCGACGAGCGTCGCGACGAGATCGGAGACCGCGCGGGAGTCGCCGAGCGCGGGGACGCTCGAGCGGACGAGGTCGCCGCGCAGGCGCAGGTAGGCGGTGCGCGTCGCGCCCGGGGTGATGATCGCCAGCGTCGCGCCGCGCTTGGCCTGTCCGGCGAGCGCGGCGCGCGTCGGCGCCGCTCCGGCGAAGGGCCCCTCGCTGACGGTGAAGAACTCGCGCGCGCGGCGCAGGATGTCCTCGCGATCGATGGGCGCGCCGGTGAGGACGCGGTGGATGCCGGCGCCGACGAGGCCGGCGTCGGTGTGGTTGGTGAGGCGCAGCACGCCGAAGCGGGGCGCGGCGTCGTCGGGGAGGCCGCCCGGCGCGGCGGCGAGCTCGTCGCGCCAGGCGAGCATCGCGCGATAGCGGTCGTCGCCGTCGGCGAGGTAGAGGCGATCGACGGCGATGATGTCGCCGATGCGCGCCATCAGCTTCTCGTCGGTGAGGCGCCAGAGGCGGTGGGTGGTGCCGTCGGGCGTGGTGTGCTCGAGGTGCGGCCGCTCGGCCTCGAGCGGCTCGAAGTGGGTGTCGATGCGCTTCTGGCCGTCGTTGTAGAGCGCCAGCGGCGGATCGAGCTGCGCGCGCGCCTCCTTCATGCGGCCGAGCGCGGCGGTGATGGCGGCGGGCGGCGGCGCCTCGGCGGGGAGGATCTCGCCCGCGTCGACGTCGTGCAGGCGCACGCGGGCGATGAAGCCGCGGCGGGTGTGGCTCTTGCCGTCGCGCTCCCAGCTCTGCACGTGGCGGTAGATGGCCGGCCCGGCGTCGCGCGTCGGGGGCGCGTCGGCCTTGTGGCGAAGGAGGGCGGTGAAGGGCGCGATCTCGATCATCGAGCCCTCGACGATATCACTTGGGGATCACTTACAGGGCTTCGTGGTCCAGACGAAATAGTGCTGGTCGGCGTTGAACCCGAAGCCGTTCACGAGCGGCGTCCAGCCGCTCGCGACGAGGGAGTTGACGGTGGTCTCCGCCGTCGAGGAGTAGCCCTCGTGGACGAGTGTGTAGGTGCTGCCCTTCTGCATCCAGGCGAAGTAGTGCTGGTCGGCGTTGAAGCCGAAGGCGATGGGCGTCCAGCCGCTGCCGACGAGCGTGTTGACGGTGGTCTCTGCCGTCGAGGAGTAGCCCTCGTGCACGAGCTTGTAGGCGGCGCCGTTCTGCATCCAGGCGAAGTAGTGCTGGTCGGCGTTGAAGCCGAAGCCGTTCACAAGCGGCGTCCAGCCGCTCGCGACGAGGGAGTTGACGGTGGTCTCCGCCGTCGAGGAGTAGCCCTCGTGGACGAGCTTGTAGGCGCCGCCCTTCTGCATCCAGGCGAAGTAGTGCTGGTCGGCGTTGAAGCCGAAGGCGATGGGCGTCCAGCCGCTCGCGACGAGGGAGTTGACGGTGGTCTCCGCCGTCGAGGAGTAGCCCTCGTGGACCAGCTTGTAGGCGCTGCCCTTCTGCATCCAGGCGAAGTAGTGCTGGTCGGCGTTGAAGCCGAAGCCGATGGTGAGCGGGGTCCAGCCGCTCGCCGCGAGCGTGTTGACGGTGGACTCCGCCGTCGAGGAGTAGCCCTCGTGGACGAGCTTGTAGGCGCTGCCCTTCTGCATCCAGGCGAAGTAGTGCTGGTCGGCGTTGAAGCCGTAGGCGATCGGCGCCCAGTTGGTGGCGACGAGCGCGTTGAGCGTCGTCTGCGCCGTCGAGGAGTAGCCTTCGTGCTCGAGGTGGTAGGGGCAGGACGGCGGGGCGAGGTCGGTCGGCGGCGTGAGGTCGGTTGGCGCGAGGAGATCCACCGGCGGGCGGAGGTCGGGCGGCGTCGAGAGATCGGCCGCCGCAACCGCGAGGTCGTTGGCGCCAACGGCGAGGTCGTTGGTGGCAACCGCGAGGTCGTTGGTGGCAACAGCAAGATCGTTGGCGCCAACGGCAAGATCGTTGGCAGCAACCGCGAGGTCGTTGGTGGCAACGGCAAGGTCGTTGGTGGCAACGGCAAGGTCGTTGGTGCCAACGGCAAGATCGTTGGCAGCAACCGCAAGGTCGTTGGTGCCAACGGCAAGATCGTTGGCGCCGGCGAGATCGCCCGGGTCGCCGTGGGTGACCGCACGATCACACCCGACGACGGCCAGCAGCGCCAGCAGCGCGAAGGACCGCACCCGCCGCTCAGAACTTGAAGAAGAAGAAGGCGACCGCCGCCCAGTCGGCGCGCACGCCGCGCGCATAGCCGATCGTCGAGTGGCTGGCGTTCTCGACCGTCCCGTCCGACTTCACGTAGCCGACCGTCGAGTGGCTGCTGTTCTCGACGGTGCCGTCCGAGCGGATGTAGCCGACCGTCGAGTGGCTGCTGTTCTCGACGGTGCCGCCGCGCACGTACCCGATGGTCGAGTGGCTGGCGTTCTCGATCGTCCCGTCAGAGCGGATGTAGCCGCGCGTCGAGTGGCTGGAGTCCTCGATGGTCCCGTCGGGGCGGATGTACCCCGTCGTCGAGTGGCTCGAGCTCTCGATGCTCTGGGCGAGCGCCCCCGACGAGGCGACGGTGGTCGTGAACAGCAGGGCGGCGGCGGCGAGCAGTCTCTTCATGCCACCACGATACGGCCCCGCGGGCCGATTCTCCCCGGGGACGACGCCCCTGTACAATCGACCGATGAGCCCGCTCGAAGAGGCGCGCGACGCCCGCCACGGCCCCGAGAGCCTCGCCCGCCTCGAGGCGCTCGCCGCCGTCGCGCGGCGCGCCGCGGAGTCGGGCGAGGCGCTCCTCGCGGCGGTCCACGCCCACTCCGCCGCCGCGATGGCTGGCGCCTCACCGCTCCCCACCGTCGAGCTCGTCGAGCTCCGCGTCCGCGAAAGGCCGATCGAGCAATGATGTCAATCAGAAAATCAGCGCTCCTGCTCGCCGTCACCGTCGCCTTCGCCGCGTGCGCCGACGACGCCGCGCCGGCCGGCGACGCCGGCCTCGACCTCGCGGTGCGCGACCTCGCCGGGAGCGGCGACGCCGCCGTCGACCTCGCCGCCGACCCCAACGACATCCTCGGCACGCTGAGCGGCTCGTGCGGCGTCCTCGCGCCGCTGCTCCACGACCCCTCCCCGTCGCTGGTGAACAACGCCCTCGCCTTCGTCTCCGGCGAAGCGTACGTCCGCGGCTCGCTCTCGCCCGACGGGCAGCGCCTCTACGACATCCCCAACGCCGGCGGCAGCTCGACGGAGTCGGAGGTCATGTCCTTCGAGGTCCTCCACTTCTGCGACGGCGCGCGCCTCCTCAAGAGCGAGACCGAGATCTCCTACGCCGCGCCCACCGACGGCGGCGGCAACTCGATCACCGACATCCTCGTCGCCTTCGGAGGAGACAAGATCGGCGTCAGCGTCACCCGCGCCTACAAGCCCACCGTCGCCGGGATGACCGACCTCGAGGTCTACGATCTCCTGGTCAAGAAGCTCGTCGGCATCCGCCAGTCGTCGTCGCGCGTGCTCCCCGCCGACCGCTGGGTGAAGCAGATCCTCCACGTCTTCGTCGCCACCGCCGCCACCGAGCAGGCCATCGCGCGGGTGCTGCCGACGATCGACGCCGCCACGCGCGCCGACACCATCGTCCTCGTCACCCGCACCACCGGCGGAGGCTTCATCTACTGCGACCCCGACCCCGCGCTCGGGAGCGAGTGCCCGCTGCGCTGAGCCCCGCCGTCGCGAGGTCGCGCTCGAGCGCCCCGAGCTCGGTGTAGCCCGCCGCCTTCGCCTCTCGCGCCGCCGCGCGCGCCCCGTCGCTGTCCCCCTCCCTCGCGCACAGGAGCGCGCGCGCGTGCAGCCGCGCCGGCTCGCCCGAGTCCTCCGCCCGCGCCAGGCTGGTCCGCGCCTGCGCCAGACGGCCGAGGTGCACCTTGGCGAGGGCGATGGCCGCGTGCAGCCGCGGCGACCGCGCCCGCGGCGACCGCGCCTCGTCGACGAGCGCCATCGCCTCGCCCGGCTGCCCCGCCTGGATGAGCGCCTGCACGCAGTCGAACAGGCAGGCCTCCGCTTCGCGGCTGTCGTCGTCGGGCAGGAGCGGCCGCGCCCGCGCCACCGCCGCCACCGCGTCGGCGTGGCGCCCCGTCCGCCGGAGCGCGTCGACGAGGATGGCGTAGAGGTTCGGATCGGCGGGGTAGCGCAGCAGCCCCTGCCGCGCCACCAGCGCCGCGGTCGCCAGATCGCCGCGCCGCTCGTGGCTGATGCCGAGGTTGGCCCACGCCTGCCGGATGAAGGACGCGTGCGGCGCGCGCACCGCCACCGCCGCCAGCGCCCCGCCCGTCGCGGAGTCCCCGGCGAGCAGCAGCGCGGCGCTGATGTTGTATAGCGAAATTCCCGCGCCCCCCAGCTCGAGGAGCCGCGCCGTCGCCCGCGCCCGCTCCTCCGCGCTCGTCGCCTGGAGGAGCCGGAGCGCCCACGCGCGCACGTACCCGTCGGGATCCCAGGTGCGCAGCGCCTCGCGGTGGCGCACGCGCCCGACGGGCTCGGGCTCGAGGCGCGCGCCGAACAGCGTCGCCAGGATCGCCCGCGCGCGGGCCGACGTCGCCCAGCACCAGCAGCCTCGCCAGCCCTGCCACCCGCTCGGCGAAGCGCCGCACCTCCTCCTCGTTGGCGATCCTGCTAGACAGGATCTCGAGCGACTCCAGCCGCTCGGCGATCGGCGCCAGCGACGCCTCGCGCGGCCCGCCGCCGGCGCCCACGCGCAGGTGGCGCAGCGACGGGAACCGCGCCGGAGTGAGCGCCTCCCAGTCGGCCTCCCCGCGCCCGCCGACGATCGACAGCGTGTGCAGCGCCGGCCAGGGCCCGCTCGTCGCCACCGCCGTGACGAGCTCCGGCGCGACGGTCAGCTCCTCGAGCACGGGGAGCGCGGGGAGCGCCGGCAGCGCCTCGGCAGTCACCGCCTGCAGCCGCAGCACGCGCAGCCGCCCGAGCGCCGGCCAGATCGGCGCCAGCGACGTGCGCAGCGTGATCCCCGGCGGCTGATCGAAGAGCGCCAGCGACTCGACCACCGGCAGCCCCGGCAGCCGCGCCGCCAGCACCTCGAAGCTCGCCTGCGCCCCCGACGGCGACTCGCACCCGAGCGCGAGGTGGCGCACGAAGCGCGCGATCGGCCGCGCCAGGAGCTCGTCGAGGAGCGGCCCCATCCCGCCGTCGATCCCCGCCTCGCGGACGTGCAGCCGATCGACGAAGCCGAGGTGCCAGTCGACGTGCACCTGCGCCAGGCGCTCGGCCGCCGCGCCGAAGAGCGGCTCGCGCAGCCGATCGACCAGCGCCACCTCCGCCTCGAGGAGCGCGACGTCGTCGGGGCGCCGCCGCCGCTCCGCCTGCAGCGTGACCAGCTCGCCGCGCGGGTCGCCCTCGGACTGCAGCCAGTCGCCGTACACCAGCCGCGGCTCGTCGTCGTCGGGGCGCGCGGCGATCGCCGCTTCGAGGGCGCGCGTCATCGTCGCCTCTAAAGTACCCTCATCGGATGCGCATGCGTTGGGGGATCATCGCGGCGGCGCTCGCCCTGTCGACGGTGGCGGGCGCGGAGCCGGAGGTGACCAGCTACGACTCGCCGGCCGCGGCGGTGCGCGCGCTCGTCGCCGCGACCAAGCCGCGCGTGGTCGCCTTCGGCGAGCTGCACGAGCTGAAGAGCGCCACCGTCGCGCGCTCGTCGCTGCGCGCCTTCACCGAGGAGCTCGTCGACGAGCTGGCGCGCGCGGGCGCCGGCGATCTCATCGTCGAGACCTGGGTCACCGCCGGCGACTGCGGCAAGAGCGAGACCACCGCCGTCGCCGCCGTCGAGAAGACCACCGACCGCCCGGCCTCGACGGAGTCCGAGCTGGTCACGCTCCTCAAGCGCGCCAAGGGCGCCGGCCTCGCGCCGCAGATCCTCCAGCTCAGCTGCGCCGAGTACGCCTCGCTCCAGCCCGACGGCAAGCTCGACGCCGTGCGCCTCCTGCAGCTGGTGAACGACAAGCTGCGAGAGCGCATCGTCGCGCTCCTCGGCAAGCGCCCGCCGGCGCGCCCGATCGTCGTCTACGGCGGCGCGCTCCACAACGACCTCTACCCGATCGCCGCGCTCGCGCCCTACACCTTCGGCCGCGACGTCGCGCGCCGCACCCGCGATCGCTACCTCGAAATCGACCTCTACGTCCCCGAGCTGGCGACGAACGACGCGCGCGAGTCGGCGACGCGCCCGGTGCAGGCCTACGTCGAGGCTGCCGCCAAGGCCGACGCCGCCGGGCGCACCATCGTCGTCCGACGCGGGCGCGGCTCGTACGTCGTCTTCCTCCCGCGCGCGCTCCCGCCGAGCGAGAGGCCCTCCGCGACGGGCGCTCCGCGCATAGAATGACGCCCATGGAGGTGTCCGGCCCGGTCCACGCGCGCGTGCTCGCGCTCGTCGAGCGCTACGGCTGGAACGCCACCGCCTTCCAGACGCTCGAGCCGGGCTACTCCTACCTCTTCGACGGCGACGACGCCTGCGTGGCCTACGTCGACACCGGGCGCGCCTGGGTCGCCGCCGGCGCGCCGATCGCCCCGCCCGAGCGCATCGCCGCGGTCACCCACGCCTTCGTCGCCGCCGCGCGCGCCGCCGGCCGCCGCGCCGCCCTCGTCGCCACCGAGGAGCGCCTGGTCGCGGCGGTCGGCCCGTCGCTGCGCGCGCTCCGCATCGGCGAGCAGCCGGTCTGGGATCCGCGCGCCTGGCCGGCCCGCGTCGCCGCCTCGCGCACCGTGCGCGAGCAGCTCCGCCGCGCGCGCCGAAAGGGCGTCACCGTCCGCCAGGCCACCGCCGCCGAGCTCGAGGCCGGCCCCACGCGCGAGGCGATCGCGCAGCTCATCGAGCGCTGGCTGGCGACGCGCGAGATGGCGCCGCTCGGCTTCCTGGTCCACCTCGACCCCTTCTCGTTCGCCACCCACCGTCGCTGCTTCGTCGCCGAGGTGGCGGGGCGCGTGGTCGGCTTCGCCGGCGTCGTCCCGGTGCCGGCGCGCGGCGGCTGGTTCATCGAGGACCTCCTGCGCGACGCGCGCGCGCCCAACGGCACCTCCGAGTTCCTCGTCGACGCCGTCATGCAGTGGGCGGGCGCGCACGGCTCGGAGTGGCTGACGCTCGGGGTGGCGCCGCTCGCCGGCGAGGTGCCGCCGCTCCTCCGCGTGGCGCGCCGCGCGCGCGTCCTCTACGACTTCGACGGCCTCCGTCGCTACAAGGCCAAGCTGCAGCCCGATTCGTGGACGCCGGTCTACCTCTCGGTGCCGGCGCGGCAGCCGCGCCTCCTGTCGTTCCTCGACGTGATGGCGGCCTTCTCGGGCGGCGGGCTCCTCCGCTTCGCGCTGCGCTCGATCCTGCGCGGCCCGCGCGTCCTCGTCGGTGCGCTGGCGGCGCTCTTGGTCCCGTGGACGATCCTCGTCATGCTCGCGCCCCCCGAGCGCTGGTTCGGCGCGCCGTGGGTGAAGTGGGGCTGGGTGCTGTTCGACGCGGCGGTGGCGGCGGCGCTGTTCCGCTTCCTCCGGCGCCCGACGCTGGCGCTGGTGACCGGCCTCGCCGTCGCGGCGACCGGCGACGCGCTCCTCACGGCCCTGCAGACCTTCCTCTGGAACGCCCCGCGCGCGCGCGGGCTCACCGACGCGCTCGTCCTCGCCACCGCCTGCCTCGCGCCGACGCTGGCCGCGGTGCTCCTCTGGGGCACGCGCGCGCACCGCGCGGCGATCCTCGCCCGCAATTCGGAGTAGACAAGAACCCATGCCCATCGCAGCCATCACCGGAGCCACCGGCCTCGTCGGCGCCAACCTCGCGGTCCAGCTCCGCGCCGCCGGCCACACCGTCCGCTGCACCCGTCGCGCCGGCTCGAAGACCACGCTCCTCGACGGCGTCGGCGTCGAGTGGGCGGAGGCCGACCTCTCGCGGCCCGAGGCGCTGGCCCGCGCCTTCGATGGCGCCGACGTCGTCTTCCACTGCGCCGCCGCCGTCAGCATCCGCAAGAAGCCGACGCCCGAGATGGTCGCCACCAACGTCGACGGCACGCGCCACGTCTGCGCCGCCGTGCGCCAGGCCGGCGTCAAGCGCCTGGTCCACTGCTCGAGCGTCGTCGCCGTCGGCTTGACAGAAAATGGCCAGCCGTCGACCGAGGAGGCCGTCTGGAACTTCGACCGGCACGGCCTCGCCGACGGCTACGCCATCACCAAGCGCGACGCCGAGCGCGTCGTCGCCGACGAGGTGCGCGCCGGGCTCGACGCGGTGATCGTCAACCCGACCTACATGTTCGGCCCCTACGACCAGCGGCCGAGCTCGGGCGGGATGATCATCGAGGTCATCCGCGGCAAGGTCCCCGGCTACTCGTCGGGCAGCAACAACTTCGTCGACGTGCGCGACGTGACGCGCGGGATGATCGCCGCCTGGCAACGCGGCCGCGCCGGCGAGCGCTACATCCTCGGCGGCGAGAACATGCCCTACCGCGACTGCTTCCGCCGCATCGCCGCCGTCGCTGGCGTGAAGCCGCCGCGCTTCGCCATCCCGCGCTGGATCGCGGCGCCGGTCGGCTGGGCGGGCGACCTCCAGGAGGCCTTCAGCAAGAGGGACCCGCTCATCAGCTCGAACACGCTGGCCTGGGGCTACGCGACGACGTTCCAGTTCGACTCGTCGAAGGCGCGGCGCGAGCTCGGCTACACGACCGGCGAGCTCGACGTCGCCATCCGCGACGCCATCGAGTGGTTCCGCGCGCACGACATGCTGCCGCGATAGAGGCCGTCGTCAGTCGCGCATGAAGGCGGGCGTGCGCAGCCCGAGATCGTCGTCGGGGGGCTTCGGTTTGTCCGAGCCCTGCGGCGACGGGCGCGGCTTCGACGAGCGGTGCGGCTTCGTCGCCGTCGGCGCCGGTGTCGAGGCGGCAGGCGGCGGCGCGGCGGCGGCGGGCAGCGCGGCCAGCGTCGCCTCCAGCGCGCCGTCGCGATCGGTCTCCACCGTCAGCGTCGAGGTCTTGTAGCCGGCGAGCCGCAGCGCCACGTCGAAGCTGGGCGCCCCGCGCTTGACCCGCAGCGTCGCCGGCGTGCGCTGCGCCTCCGCCCCGTCGGCGCGCACGATCTCCGCCCCCGGCGGCGCGGAGGTAATCTTGATGGACACGAATTCGTCGCGCGGCGGCGCGCTCTCCGGCGGCGCGATCACGAGCGGCGGCGTCGGCGCCGGCGCCGGCGAGCGCGACAGCAACACCGCCGTCACGCCGCCCCCGACGAGCAGCCCGGCCAGCCCGAGCCCGATCACCAGCCTCCCGCCGCCGCCGCCGCCCGCGCGCGTCGCCCGCCCGACCTCGCCGCTCGACCCCGACAGCGTCGTCGAGACCGGCGGGCGCTGCGCCACCGCCACCGTCGGCGTCGAGGCGAACGACATCGTCGCGTGCTGCGCCGGGTTGCGCAGCGCCAGCGCCATCTCCGCCATCGACTGGAAGCGCGCCTCGCGATCCTTCTCCATCGCGCGCAGCACGATGGCCTCGATCTCCGGCCGGATCGATCCGTTCAGCGTCGACGGCGGCGCCGGCGTCTCGGTCATCTGCGCGACCAGGATCTCGCCGAACCCCTGCCCGCGGAACGGCAGCCGCCCGGTGAGGAGCTCGTACATCATCACGCCCAGCGAGTAGACGTCGCTACGCGCGTCGATCATCCCCGTGCCGCGGCACTGCTCGGGGCTCATGTACGCGGGCGTCCCGATGACCGCGCCGGTGCGCGTCTTCTGCGACGCCGGCCCGTCGCCGGTGAGCTTGGCGATGCCGAAGTCGAGCACCTTCACGAACAGCGGATCGGCGCCGCGCGGGCAGAGGAAGATGTTCTCGGGTTTGAGGTCTCGGTGGACGACGCCCTTTCCGTGCGAGGCGTGGAGCGCCGAGCAGCACTGCTCCATGATGTGCAGCGTCTCGGCGATCGAGAGCGGCTGGCGCCGGATGCGCGCCGCCAGGCTCTCCCCGTCGAGGAGCTCCATGACGAGGTAGACCGTCTCGGCCCCGCTGCCGTCGACGCGCGTGCGCCCGAAGTCGAGCACGTCGACGATGTTCTGGTGCCCGATGTCGTTGACCGCCTTGGCCTCGTTGAAGAAGCGCTGGACGATGTCCTGCCGCGCCGCCAGCTCGTCGAGGAGCACCTTGATGGCGACGCGCTTGCCGATGAGCGGGTGCTCGCCGAGGTAGACCGCGCCCATCCCGCCCTCGCCGAGCTTGGCGGCGATGCGGTAATTCCCGATGTTCTGGCCGATGAGCGACATCAGTTCCGGCTTAGCATGGGTCCATGACGAAAGGGCGACTCGAGGCGTTCAGCGACGGAGTGGTCGCGATCCTCATCACCATCATGGTCCTCGAGCTCAAGGTGCCCCACGGGACCGACTGGGCGGCGCTCCGTCCGCTCCTGCCGGTGTTCCTGACCTACGTCCTCAGCTTCGTCTTCCTCGGCATCTACTGGAACAACCACCACCACATGCTCCACGCGGCCACGCGGATCAACGGCTCGATCCTGTGGGCGAACCATCACCTGCTCTTCTGGCTGTCGCTGATCCCGTTCGTGACGGGCTGGATGGGCGAGAACCACTTCGCCGCCGTCCCGACGGCGGCATACGGCGTGGTCATGGTGGGCGCGGCGGTGGCCTACACCATCCTCACGCGCGCCAGCATCGCCGAGCATGGTCCCGACTCGCACCTCGCCCGCGCGCTCGGCCGGAACCTCAAGACCGACGTGAAGGGGCTGACGTCGCTGGCGCTGTACGTCGCGGCGATCCCGCTCGCCTTCGTGCACGAGACGATCTCGCATGGGCTCTACGTCCTCGTGGCGATCATCTGGCTGGTGCCCGATCGCCGGATCGAGCAGGCGCTAGACAAGAAATAGCGCGACGGCGGCTACTTCTTCATCCAGGAGGGGACCTCGACCGGGTCGTCGGCCGCCGTCTTCGGCTTGCCCGACGGCGCGGCCGCCTTGGCCGGCTTCGACGACGAGTGGCGCGCCGGCTTGGCCGACGGCTTGTGCGCGGCCTTGGCGACGGGGGGCGGCGTCTCGACAGGGGCGGCGGTCAGCGTGGCGTCGAGCGCGCCGTCGTGATCGGTCTCCACCGTCAGCGACGAGGTCTTGTACCCGGCGAGGCGGAGCGCGACGTCGAAGCTGGGGGCGCCGCGCTTCACCTTGAGGAGCGCCGGCGTGCGATCGCCCGCGGCTCCGTCGGCGCGGACGATCTCCGCGCCGGGCGGCGTCGAGGTGATCTTGATGGACACGAATTCGTCGCGGGCGGGCGGCGGCACCGCCGGCGGCCCCTCGGGCGTCGTCGGGCGCGGCGCGACCGCGGTCGTCGTCGTCGTCGTCGTCGGGTCGGCCGGCGCCGGCCCACGGCGCAGCGACCAGGCGGTGACGCCGCCGCCGACGAGCAGCCCGGCGAGCCCGAGCCCGACGATCAGCTTGGCGCTCCCGCCGCCGCCGCCGCCGGTCCGGATCGGGTGGCCCTTGCCGTCGGAGAGCTCGCCGCTCGTGCCCGACAGGGTGGTCGCCACCGGCTGGCGCGGCGAGGTCACCGTCGGCGCGGAGTCGAACGACATCGTCGACCCCGTCCCGAACGAGCGATAGGTCTGCATGTGGCCGACAGGGTTCCGCAGCGCGCCCGCGAGGTCGGCCATCGACTGGAAGCGAAGGTTGCGGTCCTTCTCGAGGGCGTGCATCACGATCGCCTCGATCTCGGGCCGCACCTGCGGGTTGAGGCGCGACGGCGGCTCGGGCGCGCGGGTCATCTGGGCGACGAGGATCTCGCCGAAGCCCTCCCCGACGAAGGGCACGCGCCCGGTGAGGAGCTCGTACATGACGACGCCCATCGAGTAGACGTCGCTGCGGTGATCGACGTGGCCGCGCCCCTCGCACTGCTCGGGGCTCATGTAGGCGGGCGTTCCGATGACCGCGCCGGTGCGCGTCTTCTGGGTCGTCCCGTCGCCGGTGAGCTTGGCGATGCCGAAGTCGAGGATCTTCACGAAGAGCGGGTCGTTGCCGCGCGTGCAGACGAAGATGTTCTCGGGCTTGAGGTCGCGGTGGACGATGCCCTTCTGGTGCGAGGCGTGGAGCGCCGAGCAGCTCTGCTCCATCACGTGGAGCGTCTCGGCGAGCGTGAGCGGCTGGCGGCGCAGGCGCCCGGCCAGGCTCTCCCCCTCGAGGAACTCCATGATGAGGTAGACGGTCTCGGGGCCGTGCGCGTCGAGGCGGGCGCGCCCGAAGTCGACGATGTCGACGATGTTCTGGTGGCCGATGTCGTTGACCGCGCGCGCCTCGTTTGAAGAAGCGGGCGACGACATCCTGCTTCGCCGCGAGCTCCTCGAGGAGGACCTTGATCGCGACGCGCTTGCCGGAGATACACGGCACCCATCCCGCCCTCCCCCAGCTTCGCGACGACCCGGTAGTTTCCGATGCTCTGCCCGATCATCGACATCGCCTGCCTTTACTCCAGCGCTGGAAAAATGCGCTGATGTCATACATAGCACTACGTGGTCCGGTTGTCACTAGTGGTCGGACCTGTTCCTACGCACGAACGCCGTAGGCGGTCTCCAGCTCGGTGAGCGCCTCGCCGCAGAAGACGGCCATGCGCTGGAGGTGGGGGAGCGTGTCGCGGCAGCCGATGAACCCGAAGTTGAGGGTGCCGGCGTAGCCGCTGACGGTGATGTTGAGCGCCAGCCCGTGGACGGGGATCGACATCGGGTAGGTCGCCTCGAGGCGAGCGCCGCGGAAGTAGAGCGGCTCGTCGGGGCCGGGGACGTTCGAGATGACGACGTTGAAGGTCGGCGGCACGCGCCCGACGGCGCCGGGGATGGTCTGGAGGAGGAACGGCGTCAGGAGGAGCGCCGAGTACTGGACGATGGCCGCGGCCGACATCCCCTGGAGCTGCTCCTTGGCCTTCGTCGTCGAGGCGATGATGGTCTCGAGGCGGCGCTTGGGGTCGGCGAGGTCGGTGGCCAGCGACGCGAGGATGGCGCCGACGGCGTTGCCGCCGCCGGGGTCGTTCTTCGGGCGGAGGTTGACCGGGACCATCGCCACGAGCGGGGCCGCCGGCAGCGCGTCGCGCTCGGTGAGGTAGCGGCGGAGGCTCGCCGCCGAGAGCGCCATGACGACGTCGTTCACCGTGCCGCCGGCGGCGTGGGCGACGGCGCGGACGCGCGCGAGCTCGACCTGCTGGGTGGCGAAGCGGCGGCTGCGGCTGATGCGCGAGTTGAGGACGCAGCGCGGGGCGGTGAGCGGCGTGATGAGGTCGCGCTCGCCGGCGCGCGCCCCGCGGACCAAATTGGCGAGCGCGTGGCCGACGCTGCGGGTGGCGCCGAGCTGGGTGCGCACCGACGCCAGGAGGTCGGGGAAGCCGACGCCGCCGCCGTCGTCGCGGTGCGGCTCGCGCGGCTCGCGCGTGGGCTCCGGGAGGTGGAAGAAGAGCGGACGGTGGCGCTCGTTGGCGTCCTTCGAGAGGCTGCGCGCGAGGATCTTCACCGCCGTGAAGCCGTCGATGAGGCAGTGGTGGACTTTGACATAAAAGGCGAAGCGGCCGCCCTCGAGCCCCTCGATGAAGTGCGCCTCCCAGGGCGGGCGGTGGAAGTCGATGGCGTTCGAGTGGAGGCGCGAGACGATGATGCCGAGCAGGCGCTCGTCGCCGGGCGACGGCAGCGCCGTGCGGCGGACGTGGTACTCGGGGTCGAAGGCGGAGTCCTCGACCCACGACTGCAGCGGGTTCTTGAGGAGCTCGGGGTGGCGCAGCTTGAGGTTCCAGGGCGGGTGGACCTCGCCGGTGCGGACCTCGGCCATCAGGCGACGCAGGTGATCGGGCGGCGTGTCGGGCGCCGGCGAGAAGGGCGTCAGCGCGGCGACGTGCATCATCGTCTCGCGCGTCTCGCCGAAGAGGAACATGGCGTCGTTGGGCGACAGCCGCTTGGTCATCCGCCCATCTTGCCACGCAGGCGGTTGCGCAAAGAACGGACAGTTGCGCAACCCTCGGCGCAGTCTCCGGCGTCGACGGGAGGGCTCGCCGTGACGAAGGTCGCGGTCGGCCCGCGGCTTGCGAGGGGACGCGCGCATGACCTGGACGCGGACCGGAGAAGCGACGTGGGCCTTCGTTGGGTTCGGTGCGGTGAAGGGGCTGCGCGGGCGGAAGCCGTGGCTCGCCGTCGTCGGCGGGCGGCTGCTCGGCATCTATCACACCGTCGAGGGGGCGCGCGCGGCGATCGAGCGCGCGTGGGAGTGGGAGCTCAGCGTAGGAAGAACGAGCGCGCGACCCGGTCGATGAGCTCGCGCGCGAGGGTCGGGTTCTGCTGCATGTCGCAGACGATCTGGCCGTTGGTGACGACGGCGCTGTCGAGGATCCCGTCGCCGAGCCACTGGTTCGGCGCCACGCCCACCTCGAAGGTGACGTCCTGACCGGGGGCCAGCTCTCGCCCCGTCGGCGAGCGCAGGTCCACCATCCCTCCGCCGAACATCCCGCCGAGCCGCGCGTGGAACGGCGTGCCCCGCCAGGCGCCGTCGAGCGCCGCCATCTCGACGAGGAGCTGCACGCGCGAGTAGATCCCCTGGCGCAGCGAATCGAAGGTGAGGCTGGCGCCCGTCGCCGAGAGCGCGTCGAACGACACGTCCGTCGGCATCGGCGGCATCATCCCCGGCGGCGGCGGCACGCTGCCGAAGACCACGATGCGCCCGAGGCGCAGGTTGGCCATGTCGAGGCGGAGCTCGGGCGTCGTCAGCGCGTCGGGGGTGAAGCGCACGGTGAGCTTGCCCGGGTCCGGCGTCGGGGCCGGGCCGCACGCGGTCGCCGCCAGCACCGTGAGCGCCAGCGTGATCGCGTGAAGGATGCTCCTCGATGCGCTCATGCGATGAACGCCTGAATGCAACGAGGGTGCCTTGCAACTCATCGGGCTTCTCTCGCTCCCTCCCGATCGTACACGACCGCGCGCCGAGGGCGTACACTCGAAGCGACGTGAGCGATCGCACGACGATTGACGCGACCCAGACGGGGGGGCCCGTCGAGGGGGGCGGGGCGGCGCGGGCCTACCTGGTGGTGCGCGAGGGGACGAGCACGCAGGTCATCGACGTCGACGAGGGCGCCGACATCCTCTTCGGGCGCGCGCTTGAGGCGACGGTGCACGTGGGCGACGCCAAGGCCTCGCGCGAGCACGCGCGGGTGCAGCGCCGGGACGGGGTCCTCACGCTCGTCGATCTCGGGAGCCGCAACGGGACGCGCGTCGACGACGAGACGGTGCGCGGGGCGTCGCGGCGGCTGCGCTCGGGCGCGGTGATCCGCATCGGCGCCTGCGAGATCGTCGTCGCCGAGACGGCGGGGGTGAGCGCGGCGGCCAATCGGCTCGAGGCGGAGGTGGCGCGGCTCGTCGCGCAGCACGGGCGCGCGGCGATCGTGCGGCTCTCGGTGCGCGCGGGGGATCGCGCCGCGCTCGGGCCGCTCGTCGCCGGGGCGGCGCTCGTCGAGGCGCAGCCCGACGGCGACCTCGCCTGTCTCTACGAAGAGCCGCGCGCCGCCGAGGAGGCGGTGGCCGCGATCCGCCGTGCGCTGCCGCACGTCGCGGCGTCGATCGCGCGCGCGCCGGAGCAGGGGGCGAACGCGACCGCGCTCTGGCGACGGCACAGCATGGTCGCGGCGGCGCCGACGGTGCCCGCGCCGCCGGGCGTCGTCGTCGGGGATCCGGCGATGGTCCGGGTGTTCGAGCTGGTGCGCAAGGTGGCGGTGGCGCCGACGACGGTGCTCATCCTCGGCGAGACCGGCGTCGGCAAGGAGGTCATCGCCGAGCAGATCCACCGCCACAGCCCGCGCGCGTCGGGGCCCTTCATGCGGCTCAACTGCGGGTCGCTGCCGGAGACGCTGCTCGAGAGCGAGCTCTTCGGGCACGAGAAGGGCGCCTTCACCGGGGCCGACCGGCGCAAGATCGGGTACGTCGAGGCGGCCGAGGGCGGGACGCTGTTCCTCGACGAGATCGGCGAGCTGGCGCTGCCGATGCAGACGCGGCTCCTGCGCGTGCTCGAGGATCGCAAGCTCATGCGGGTGGGCGCGCGCGAGGAGCTCGCCGTCGACATCCGGGTGGTGGCGGCGACGAACCGCAACCTCGAGGAGGAGGTCAAGGCGGGGCGCTTCCGCGGGGACCTCTATTTCCGTCTATCGGCATTTGTCCTGCGCGTGCCGCCGCTGCGCGAGCGGCCGGGGGAGATCGAGCTCTTGGCGGCGCTGTTCGCGCGGCAGCTCGCCAAGCGGATGAACGTCGCGCCACCGACGGTGTCAGAGGCGGCGATGCAGGTGCTGCGGCGGCACCGCTGGCCGGGGAACGTCCGCGAGCTGCGCAACGCCATCGAGCACGCGGTGGTGCTGGCCGAGGAGGGTGTCATCGAGCGCGCACACCTGCCCGAGTCGGTGCGCGAGCCGGCGGTGGCGACGCCGGCGCCGGGCGGGGCGATGCGCGAGCAGATCGCCGAGCTCGAGCGGCAGTCGATCGTCGACGCGCTCGACGCCGAGGGCGGCAACCAGACGCGCGCGGCCAAGCGCCTCGGGATCTCGCGGCGGGCGCTGCTCTACAAGCTCGAGAAGTACGGCCTGTAGCGCCGCGGCGGCGGCTCACGTGTCGCTTCCTTCAACACGGAGATGGGGAGGTCGGAGCTCGGACGGAGTTCCTGTGATTCAGAAAATCTCCGTCAGAGCTCCGGGCTCCGTGCTCCGTGTAAAAGGAAGCGCCTCTGATCAGCTGCCGGGTTCGGTGTAGAGCTCGGCGGTGTCGGCGCCACCGACGAGGAGCACGGTGGAGTCGCACAGCGGGACGGCGACGTGGCCGGTGCGCGCGGTGCCGAGGGAGCGCTCGGTGACGAAGCCGACGCCGCTCGCGAAGAGCTCGACGGAGTCGAGGGCGCGGCCGGAGGCGTCGTGGCCGCCGGCGACGAGGACGCGGCCGTCGGTGAGGACGGTGGCGGAGTGGCCGGCGCGCGCGACCGCCATGGTGTGCACCGTCGTCGAGCGGGTGATGGGGTTGAAGACCTCGGCGGTGGCGAGCGGCTTGCCGTCGGCGCCGACGCCGCCGACGAGGAGGATCGAGCCGTCGGCGAGGAGCGAGGCGGTGGCCTCGGCGCGCGCCTGGGTGAGCTGGGCGATCGGCGCGGCGGCGCGTGTGGCGGAGACGTCGAGCGCCTCGATCGACGCGAGCGGCGTGCCGTCGCTGCCGTAGCCGCCGAAGACCATCGGGACACCGACGGCGACGACGGCGGCGTGGTCGCGGCGCGCCTCGGCGAGCGGGGGGCCCTGGCCGATCTGGTAGGTGCCGTCGCTGAGGACGTAGGCGGTGGCGCTGGTGGCGAGCGGGGCGCCGCTGGCGCTCGGGCTGCCGCCGGTGAGGAGGGCGCGCCCGTCGGAGAGCACGACCACGCGGTGACCGACGCGCGCGTCGAGGCCGGTGACGGGGAGGAACTGCTGCTGGGCGGAGAACCAGAGCTCGGCCTGGGCGATGGCGGCGCCGGTCGCGTCGAGGCCGCCGGTGACGAGGAGGCCGACGTCGCTGATGACGGCGAGCTCGGCGCGGGCGCGCGCCGTCGAGAGCGCGGCGACGGCGCTGAAGGTGGCGACGCCGGGGGCGAAGCGCTCGACGGAGGCGAGCGGGGCGCTCGAGCCGTCGGTGCCGCCGATGACGAGCACGCTGCCGTCGTCGAGCGCGGCGGCGGCGGCGCGGGCGCGGGCGGTGAGCGGCGCGCTGGCGGTGGGGGCGAAGAAGTTGGTGGGGGCGAAGTAGAGCGGCGTCGAGAGGCCGCCGCCGGCCTCGAAGTCGACGGGGCAGCTGCGGCCGCGGGCGATGACGCGGCTCGAGGAGTCGACGCCGTCGAGCGCGACGACGGTGCGCGCGCCGTGCGAGACGCCGCTCAGCGAGACGTAGCTCGCGCTGCCGGCGAAGGTCCGCTGCGCGAGGACGACGCCGTCGCGGGTGGCGCTCAGGTTGAGCTGCGCCACCGACGCGAGGAGCCGCTTGTCGGCGGGGAGCCGGATGTCGAGCGCGAGCTCGGGCGACGGGCTGCAGGCGGCGAGCGCGACGGTCGCGGCGACGACGGGCGCGAGGCGGGCGGTCACCGGGAGGGCACCGATCCGCCCACGCTGGGGGCGGGGGATCCGAGGACGACGCCGAGGGTGATGGCGACGGCGACGACGACCGCCGCGCCGCCGCCCCCGACGGCCCACGGCCACCAGCGACGGCGGGCGGGGGGCGCCTGCGACGGGGCGGGCGCGGCGACGGGGGCGGGCGCCGGCGGCGCGACGAGGCGGCGGACCAGCGCCTCGACGGCGACGCGCGCCGGGGTCTCCCCGCCGAGCGCGACCGCGTCGCTGACGGTCTTGCCGTCCGGGAGCGTGACGTCGCGGGCGACGAAGCGCCAGCCGGCCCCGCCGCGCTCGAGCGCGCCGACGAGGAGCTGGCGCGGAGGCGGCGTCCCGGCGAGCGCGAGCAGGCGATCTCCGTCGGGCGGCTGGTAGGCGTGGAGCGGCGGGGTGAAGCGCTCGCGCGCGCCCGCGACGGGGACGACGCCGGCCCAGGGCTCGAAGCCGTCGGCGCGCACCGCCACGTAGTGCTGCCCGAAGGTCACCGCGACGGTGCTCGACGAGGCGGGCGCGCCGTCGACGCGGAGCTGCGCGCCGGGCGGCGCCTCGACGACGAGCTCGGCGCGCGGGAGCTGCGCCACCTCGGAGGCCGCGCGCTTGTAGGCGGCCACCGCGCGCGGCGGAAAGCGCGCCGGGTCGAGGATGCGCGCCGGATCGAGCCGCGCCGCGCGCACGAGGTCGTCCCAGGCCGCCTCCGCCGAGGCGGTCTCGAGGCGGCTGAGGCCCCGATAGAGGAAGATCTCGGAGAGCTGGCGGGCGTCGAGATCGCCGCCGCCGCTCGCATCCGCCCGTCGCTGGAGCTCGTCGAGCCGCGCCGTCGCCTGGGCGAACTGGAAGCGCGCGTAGTCGGCCTTGGCCTCGTCGAGGGCGGGCGCCAGCGACGGGGGCGCGGGCGGCGCGGTGGTCGAGGCGTCGAGGAGGCGCACCCCGAGCGGCCGGACCGCGGCGGTGAAGCCGGCGCGCGCGGCCTCGCCGAGCGGCGGCTCGCCCGGGGGCTGCCAGTAGATCGCGGCGATGCCCGGCTCGGCGGCGCGCGCCCTCGCCGGCAGCGCGATCGCAGCGACCCCGACGAGGGGCGCGACGAGCGCGGCGACGGTGGCACGCATGTGCTCACATTGTATCATCGAGCGCGTGAGCGCTCGCTTCGGCCGCTACGAGCTCCTGCGGCGATTGGGCTCGGGCGGGATGGCCGAGGTCTTCCTGGCGCGCTTCGTCGGGCCGGAGGGGTTCGAGAAGCGCCTCGTCATCAAGCGCGTCCTGCCGCGGCTCTCCGACGACCGGCGCCTCCTCCGCATGTTCTTCGAGGAGGCGCGCACGCACGTCTCGCTGTCGCACGGCAACCTCGTCTCGGTCTTCGACTTCGGGCGCGTCGGCAACGAGTACTTCATCGCCATGGAGCACGTGCCGGGCGTCGATCTCGACACCGTGCTCGAGACGGCGCGGGCGGCGGGCGAGCGGCTGCCGCCGTCGCTGTGCGCCTACGTCGGCATGGAGGTCTGTCGCGGCCTCGCGTACGTGCATCGCCGCGGGTTCGTCCACCGCGACGTCTCGCCGCGCAACATCCTGCTCTCCGTCGACGGCGAGGTGAAGCTGTCGGACTTCGGGCTGGTCCTCACGAGCGCGAGCGGGGCGCCGGTGTACGGGACGCTGGCCTTCGCCGCGCCCGAGCAGGCGCGCGGCGAGCCGGTCGACGGGCGGAGCGATCTGTACGCGCTCGGCGTGGTGCTGGGGGAGGCGCTCGCCGGGCGGCGGCTGCGCGACGCCTCGACGCAGGAGGAGGCGCTGGCGATCGCGCGCGCGGGGGCGCCGATCGAGATCGAGGGGCCGCTCGCCGACGTCGTGCGGCGCGCGACGCAGACCGCGCCCGGCGATCGCTACGCGACGGCGGAGGAGATGCTGGTGGCGCTCGAGCGGGCGTCGCGCGGGCTCGGCGAGGGGCGCGAGGGGGCGATGCAGGCGCTGGCGGCGCGGGTGGGGGCGCTCGCGGCGGCGCGCCCGGAGGAGCCGGCACCGCCGCCTGCGCCGATCGGGGTGGAGGCGACCGAGCCGGCGGGCGCGGGGCCGAACGAGGCGACGGCGGATGGGCACAAGCGGTCACCGTCGGCGCGCGAGACCTACTTTCGCGACAACCGCTCGGAGCGGTTCGTCGAGGAGGTGCTCGCGGAGGCGCCCGCGCCGTCGCCGCCGCAGCCCGGGTCGCGTGCGCGGCGGGCGCCGGTCGTCGCGGCGCTGGCGATCAGCGCGGCGGCCGTGGTGGCGACGGGGACGCTGGCGATCGCGCGACTCCTGAGCGCGCCGGCGCCGGCGCCCACGCCGACCGCGACGGAACCGACGCCAACGCCGACGTCGACGATCACGGTGACACCGCCGCAGCCGACGCCGCTGCAGCCTCCGTCGCCGCAGCCGACCGCGCCGCCGGTGACCGCGCGCCCCGCGCCCCCGTCGCGCCCGCAGCCGAAGCCGGCGCGCGAGAGCGGCACGCTCGTCGTCCAGTGCACCCCGTGGTGCGTCCCCTACGTTGATCAGGTCGCGCGCGGCCAGGACGGCCGCCATCACGCGCTCTCGATCCCCGCCGGCCGCCACGTCATCCAGGCGCGCCGCCTCGACGATCGCCAGGTCCGCACCGTCGAGATCCGCCCCGGCCGCTCGGAGACGGTCCTCTTCAAGTTCGACTGAGCGCGCGCGGCGCCGATCGCGTTTGCGCAATTTACGGACAGTTGCGCAGCTCCCGTGCGGACAGGCGGCGCGCGCTACAGCGACGGGCGCGGACTTCGACGTTGGTCACCTTCTTGCTCAAGGGGTCGGGCAGGAGGGTTGACCAATGAAGCCAACCATCGTCGTCGCCTCACTCGCCTTCGCAGCCATCGCGTGCAACGGAACCAACGGGACCTCGACGTCGTCGGAGCTGTCGTCGAGCACCAGCAGCAACCAGTCGGGGGCCGGCGGCTCGCGCGACGCCATGAAGGCCTGCTTCGACGCCTTCCAGACCTGCATCGACGGCGCGGGCGACGACGCCGCGGTCGCCGCCTGCCAGGCGACGCTGAAGGGCTGCCTGCCGGCCCCGCCCGCCGCGCCGGACTTCTGCAGCGATCAGCCCCCGCCGCCTCCGCACGAGGGGGGCCAGTGCGACGGCGGCGTCCAGGGCGACCGTCCGCCCCCGCCCCCGGGTGGCATGACCGGCGACGGCACGCAGCCCCCGCCGCCCCCGCCCGGTGGCGCCACCGGCGACCGCACGCAGCCCCCGCCGCCCCCGTCGGGTGGCGCCCCCGACGGCGCGACCCGTGACGGCGACCGCCGCCCGCCCCCGCCGCCGCGCTTCGTGAGCCCCGACGGCCGCATCGCGCTCGCGACCTGCCACGCCAAGGCCGTGACCTGCGCCGCCGTCTCGGGCGCCGACGTCACCGCCTGCCGCGACGCCGAGCTCGCCTGCGCGAAGGACATCATCGCCGCCGAGTTCACCGCCTTCTGCGCCGACGTCTCGTCGCAGTGCACCGCCTGCCCCGACAGCAAGGCCTGCACCGACCTCGCCGCCAAGTGCGCCGCCGGCCTCCCGTCCGATCCGCCCCCGCCGCCGCCCGCGCAGTAGCCGCTCGCGCTACGCTCTCCGCCGCGATGCAACCCCGCGGCGGCCCCCCCTCCTACACGGCCGACGACATCGAGGTCCTCTCGGGCCTCGAGCCCGTCCGTCGCCGCCCCGGGATGTACGTCGGCGACACGCGCGACGGCACCGGCCTCCACCACCTCGTCCGCAGCGCCATCGTCCACGCCGTCGAAGAGGCGCGCACCCTCACCCATCCTCGCGTCGACGTCAGGCTCCTCGCCGACGGCGGCGTCTCGGTCGCCGACAATGGACGTGGGTTGCCGGTGGAGCCGCTCGTCGACGGTCGGCCCCCGTGCGAGGTGATGCTGACGACCCTCCGGGCTGGCGGCGATCCGCGCAACGGGTTCGACGACGCCAGCGAGCTCCCCGTCGTCAACGCGCTCTCCGCCCGGCTCGAGCTGACCGTCCGTCGCGACGGCGCGATTTACCGTCAAGCGTATTCTGCAGGAGCTCCCCTCGCTGGCCTCGCGTCGGTGGCCGGCGACGGCGAGAGCGCGAGCGGCACGACCATCGTCTTCTGGCCCGATCCGACCCTCTTCCGCTTCGGTGCGGCGACCGGCGTTCGCGCCGGACGCGTCGCCGTCGAGCTCACACGCGTCGCCGCGATGGTGCCCGGCCTCGTGTGTACCCTCACCGACGAGCACGTCGCGCCGCCGCGCCGGGTGCGGTTCGACAACCGAGGCGCCGTGTGGCGCTCCGCCTCGCGGCCCGCCGACGGCCTGCTCGTGCGCGGCCGCGCGCTCCGCGTCGACGTGTCGGTGCGCGCCGCCGCGCCCGACGAGGAGGGCGGCGTCGATGGCTACACCAACGGCGTCGCCAACGAGGGCGGGATCCACCTCCGCGCCGCCGACCGCGCGCTCACTCTCGCCGCCCGCCGCTCCCGCGCCGTCGAGCGGGCGCGCCTGGTGGTCGCCGTCTGGCACCCATCGCCGGGCGTCGATCGCGCGACCCGCACGCTGCGCTCACCCGAGGTCGGCCCGCCCGCCGCCGAGGCCGCCGCCGCCGCCCTCGACGCCTGGCTCGACGGCGCGCCCGTCGTCCCCCCGCGCCGCGCGGACCCGATCGCCGTCGCCCTCGAGGCGCGCCTCGTCGAGCGCCCCGACGACGACGAGGCCGCGCTGGTGCTCGCCGATCACCTCCTCGCGAGCGGCGATCCGCGCGGAGAGCTCATCGCGCTCGAGCGCGCGATCGCCCGCGCCACCGACGAGGACGCGCTCGCCGCCGCGGTCGCGCGCGCGGCCCAGCTCGTCGACGACGAGCGCCTCCGCGTGTGGGCGCGCCCCGGCGGGTTCCCCTACCGCCGGCGCTGGGTCGGGCGCCCCTTCGCCACCACGCGCGCGGTGGTCGCACGCGCGAACGACGCCGCCTTCCGGCGCGCCCTCGTCCGTTTCCTCGACGAGCTCACCGACACCCGCGCGCCCGCCTCCGTCCGTGCCGACGAGCCCACCCCCGCCGTCGTCGAGGCGCTCCGTGCCGTCGGCCTCACCGCGGTGGACGCGCGCGCTCGCCGGTGGCGCGCGCCCGAGGCGCCGATCTCCGTCGAGCCGCTGCTGGCGTCGCTCCCCGACGGCGCGGCGCTCAACCTCCAGTTCGAGTTTCTCTGGTCGGCGGCCGCGATCGGCGCCGGCTGCGTCGGGCTGCAGGCCGACGCCTTCGGCGAACGCGCGCTCGTCAGCTCGCTCGCCTTCGATCTGCCGTCGGGGGCGCTCACGCTCGACGCCAAGCTGCCGCTGCGACGCGCCGACGACCTCGCGCCGGTGCGCGCCTGGCGCCGCGCCGTCGAGGAGCGGCTGGGGCGGCTGCCCGACGCGCGCGTGGATTTGGTGCTAGACGGGAAGTCGCGCCGCCTCCGGCTCTGACGTCACTTCCAGGCGATGCGCTTCATCAGCTCGCGCACCGGCCGGATGGCGCGCGTGTCGGTGAGGTCGTTGTACCACTCCCAGATCGACGACGACGTCTCGCCGTACGCGACGCTCAGCGACGCGCGGCTCTCGTCGGGGACCGCCGTGCGCTCGGGGACCTCCTGCTTCCAGGCGCGCCGCTCGACGAGGAGCGCCACCAGCTTCAGGAGCTCGGCCTTCGGGACCTCGGCCTTCGGCGCGCCCACCTTCTCGCGCACCGCCTCCTGGGTCACCTTCCCGCGCCCGTCGATGGTGAGCCGCAGCCCGCCGTGCAGCCCGTGGAGGTCGCTGTAGGTGACCACCAGCGGTCCGAGCTCCGCCTTGCCGTCGAGGATCGCCCGCAGCGCCAGCTCCACCGACGCGAACCGCTTCGACGGTGGCGCCGTCGTGTCCGCGTGCGCGACTCCGAGTCCGACTCCGACTCCGACGAGAGACGCCACGACTGCGACCATCCAGCGGAGCGCGCGCATCCTACCAGCCTACACCCGCGCAGCGCGTGCACGGCCGGGCCGATGCGCATAGACTAGAGGGGCTGTCCCATGCCGAGGGGAATGACACATGCGGGGCTGATCGCCGCCGCGACGGTCGCCGCGCTCTCCGCGAGCTGCGCGTCGGCCCCGTCGCGCCCCTCCGCCGCGCCGGCCGCCTGCCGCGCCGCCGCGCCCCTCGTCGCCGACGCGCGCGAGCCGCTCTCGACGACGCCGCGCACGCGCAACGTGATCCTCGTCGCCGTCGACGGCGTCCGCTGGCAGGAGATCTTCAACGGCGTCGACGCCGACCGCGCCTCCGACGCCGACCTCCCCATCGTCGGCGCGCGCCGCCTCCTGCCGCACATCTACCGCCACCTCGTCGACGGCGGCGTGGCCCTCGGCGCCCCCGGCCGGGGCGCGCCCGTCTACGCGAGCGGCCCCGCGTTCGCCTCGCTCCCCGGCTACCAGGAGCTGCTCGGCGGCCGCGCCGCGACGACCTGCGGCGGCAACGGCTGCGCCCCAATCGCCCGCGCCACGCTGCTCGACGACGTCCGCGCCGAGCTCGGCCTCTCGCCGCGCGAGGTCGCCGCCATCTCCTCCTGGGAGCGGATGGAGCGCGCGACCTCGATTGACAACAATTCCATCGTCCTCTCCGCCGGGCGCACCCACGGCCCGACCCGCGACGCCCTCCGCGTGACCGGCTGCGCCTCGGCGCTCCTCGACGACGCCGCGCTCGCCGGCCCCGGCCCGGGCCACGCCGACTACCGCCCCGATCGCTACACCGCCGCGCTGGCCCTCGAGTACCTGCGCGCCGCGCGCCCGCGCCTGCTCTTCGTCGGCCTCGGCGACACCGACGAGCACGGCCACGCCCACGACTACGGCGCCTACGTCGGCGCGCTCCGCGACGTCGATCGCTTCATCGGCGCGCTCTTCGACACGCTGGCGGCGATGGGGCGCTACGGCGACGAGACCACCGTCATCCTCACCGCCGATCACGGCTGGTCCGATACCTTCTTCTGGCACGGCGCGATGGCCCCCGAGTCGAGCCGCGTCTGGCTGCTCGCCGCCGGCGGCGCCGTCCCCCGTCGCGGCCTCGTCGGCGCCGCGCGCTCCTACCACCTCGCCGACGTCGCGCCGACGGCGCGCGCCCTCCTCGAGCTGCCGCCGCCCAGCGACCCGCTCGCCGGCAGCGCCATCCCCGAGCTGCTCTCGCCCGCGCCGCGCGTCGCCACGACCCGCCCCTAAGGGATGCCCCGACACCGTCTCGTCGCCGCCACGCTCGCCGCGCTCGCCACGATGGCCCTCGCGCGCGCCGCGCACGCCGAGGCGCACCCCTGGGTCCCCGTCGGGGACGACGTCCGCGTGATCCCCGATCCGCGCGTCGAGATGACGCTGCGCCTCGAGCTGGTCAAGCGCGCGCGTCGCACCATCGACATCGCCAATTACGATCAGCGCGCCGACATCGAGGTCGCGCTCCCGCTCGTCACCGCGCTCCGCGAGGCGGCCAACCGCGGCGTGCGCGTGCGCTTCATGGTCTCGTGGTCCTCGACGGTGCTGTTCGACTTCCAGAACCACGTCGGCGAGATGCTGGTCGATCCGCCGACGCGCGTGCCGATCGAGTACGTCATCGTCGGCGGTCCCGCCGCGCAGGACGCCGGCTGGGGCATGCTGGAGGGCGTCCACGAGAAGCTCTTCGTCGTCGACGGCGAGCACCTCATGACCACCGGCCGCGGCATCGGCGAGCAGTACCTGTGGTGGCTCGACACCGCCTTCGCCATCCGCGGCCCGCTGGTCTCGCAGGCCGAGGCCACCTTCGAGCGCGTCTGGGTCGAGGCGCGCCGTCGCCACCGCCCCTACGCCGGCTACCTCGGCGGCCCGACGCAGCGCAAGCCCGCCCTCTATGCGCCGGGCGCCGCGACCACCCCCGACGCCGCCGGCCGCGCCGAGGTCGATCGCCTGCTCGCCTGGCTGCGCGCGCGCCGCCCCGTCGAGACCACCGGCCGCGCCCGCGTCCTGCACTTCGACTTCCTCCGTCAGGCGCGCGCCCTCGAGCCGAAGCCGATCGAGCTCGACCTCGACGAGCGCCTGGCGAAGTTCCACGACCCGGTCACGCAGGCGCTGATCGCCCGCCTGCGCACGGCGCGTCGCGTGCGCATGGCCTTCATCTCGACCATCCTCCACAGCGACGTGCGCAAGGCCCTCATCGAGGCGCGCCGCCGCGGCGCCGAGGTCACGCTCTTCGTGAACACGCGCTCGCCGCGCCTCGGCTGGAGCCGCGAGCCGATCGCCGCCGGCGGCAGCCTGTGGTCGATGGCGCTGCCCGACCTCGACGAGCTCCTCCAGGCGGGCGTGCGCGTCTACGGCTTCCAGGTGAAGGAGGGCTCGCGCTGGCTGTTCCTCCACCGCAAGCTGGCGGTCCTCGACGACGCGGTGATCTTCGGCTCGCACAACTTCAACGTGCCGTCGACCGCCTACTTCGACGAGGCCAGCTTCGAGGTCGAGAGCCCGGCGCTCGCCGGCGAGCTCGGGCGCCTCTTCGACGCCGACCTCGCTGCCAACGGCGAGCCCCTCGACCCCGCCCGCGTCCACCACGATCGCGAGACGCTGGGAGCGCGCATGCTGCGCTTCCTGGTCGCGCCCTACCTCGGATATATGTAAATCAAAAAATGAGCGCCATCCTCCGCACCATCGCCCTCGACGGGTTTCGCTGGCTGACCGCCGACCCGTTCCTCTTCTGCGTCCATCACCACGACCGCTACCCGAAGGGGAACGACCAGATGGGTCCGGCGGCGTCGCTGGCGGGGCGCGCCATCGGCCAGGACTTCAGCGGCAGGGACGGCTGGAGCATGTACCACGGCGACGTGGTGCCCGGCTTCCCGTCGCACCCGCACCGCGGCTTCGAGACGGTGACCATCGCGCGGCGCGGCTTCATCGATCACTCCGACTCGCTGGGCGCGGCGGCGCGCTTCGGGCGCGGCGACGTCCAGTGGCTCACCGCCGGGCGCGGCATCGTGCACTCGGAGATGTTCCCGCTCCTCGATCGCGACGCGCCGAACGAGGTCGAGCTCTTCCAGATCTGGCTCAATTTGCCGTCTAGCGACAAATTGGCCGACCCGGCGTTCGTCATGCTGTGGGGCGACCAGCTGCCGCAGATCGTCTCCACCGACACGGCGGGCCGCCGCAGCGAGGTCACCGTCGTCGCCGGCGCCTTCGAGGGGCGCCGCCCGCCCGCGCCGCCGCCGCACTCCTGGGCCGCGCGGCCCGACACCGACGTGGCCATCTGGAACATCCGGCTCGACGCCGGCGCCACCCTGCGGCTCCCGCCGGCCGCCGGCGGAGCGACCACGCGCCGCACCCTCTACTTCTTCGAGGGGCCGGCCGTCACCGTCGACGGCACCGCGGTCACCGAGCGGGTCGGCCTCGCCGTCCGCGCCGAGGTCGAGCTGACGCTCGCCGCCGGCGACGGCCCCTGCGAGCTGCTGCTGCTCCAGGGGCGCCCCATCGGCGAGCCGATCGCGCAGTACGGGCCGTTCGTGATGAACACGCCGCAGGAGATCCAGCGCGCCTTCGTCGACTACCAGCGCACGCAGTTCGGCGGCTGGCCCTGGCGCTCGGACGACTTGGTGCACCCGCGCGAGCGCGGCCGCTTCGCCCGCGACCCCGACGGCAACGTCGAGGAGCGCGACGCGCGCGAGCCGTAGCGCCGCGCGCGGCTACTTCGGCGGCTTGCAGCCCCAGCCCGGCTTCTGCCCGGCGAGGATCTCGCGCAGCATCTTCTCGGTGTCGTTGAACTCGTCCGACTTGGGAAATTGTGTCAAGCCGGATTGCAGCTTGGCGATCGCCTCCTCGGGGCGCCCGGCGGCGACGAGCCCCTGCGCGTACTCGCGCAGCGCGCGCATCGACTCGCGCTCGCGGTAGCGGCGCTCGTGCTTGGCGAGGTGGTCGAGCGCCAGGTCCATCATCGAAAAGGCGATCTTCGGGTAGCTGGGGTCGAGCTGCGAGTAGCAGACGCGGTCGGTCGGCATCACGTTCACGTCGAACGTCGACGGCTCGCCGAACATGAGGACCGCGTGCAGGCGGCGCATGACCTCGGCGGGCGTCTTCGCGCTGAAGGTGCTGCCCGGCATCTTCACGCCGAGCTCCTCGGCGAGCTTGGTGTCCTCCGACGAGATCGCCGCGCTGCCGAAGGGGTACTCGCCCATCCCCTTGGTCTCGTTGATCAGCACGAGCTGGTTGTCGACGTAGGCCTTCAGGTGATCGCGGATCTCGGCGGCGGGGCGCTTGGGGTTCGAGGCGAAGCGGTTGAGGTGGTACTGCCCGTTCAGGATGCGGTAGGCGAGGGTGCGCTTCGACGAGGCGGCCGAGCCCTTCTTGAGCTCGGCGGCGATGTGATCGAGGAGGCGCTGCTCCGAGTCGCTGAGGAGGCTCGAGCGGCGCGACTTGGCGGCGTAGAGCTCCTTCATGATCTCCATGTAGCGGGCCTTGCCGAGCTTCCAGTCGGGGCTCTTGGCGACGACCTGCTGCATGAGCTGCGACGCGGTCTGGAGATCGCCGCTGTCGCGCGCCTCGAGGCCCTTGCCGTAGTCGACCAGCGTCTGGGCGTTGTCGACGCGGTTCTCGGCGGCGGCGGCGCGCGCCTTGTCCGCGTCGCTCTTCGAGAGCACCTCGGAGAGGCCGTCGACGAGCTGCGCCGTCAGCTTTTGTTGGAGCTCAAAGAATTTCTGCTGCTGGCCGGTGACGGTGGCCGACTTCACGACGGTGCCGGTCTCCAGCTTGATGACGCGCACGTCGAGGCGCATGTCGGGCGCGACCGAGAGGAAGGCGCCGCTCACGACGTAGGCGGCGCCCGCGCCCTTGCCGATGCGCTGCGCGGTCTTGGGATCGAAGTACTTGGTGCGCTGGAGCTTGAGCTCCTTCAGGATCGCCTCGAGCTTCTCGCGCTCGACGATGGTCAGCGACGACACCGACGAGAGATCGGTGATCATCATGTCGGCGAGGCCCTTCGAGAGGTTGTCGAGGTCCTTGTTGCCGGTGTTGTTGTCGAAGTAGAGCACCATGAGCGCGGTGCCCCGGGCGTCGGCGCGCAGCGGATGCGCGACGGTGAGGGCGGCGGCGGCGGCGGCGGCAGCGACGAGGAGCGTCGGACGAGGCGTCATGCGCGCATCGTAGCAGCGCTGTATCCCCGGCGAGCGTCGCGCGTAGTCCCAGGGTGCCCTACGACAAAGACGAGTCGACTGTGTGATGGACGGCTCGCTCGTGCAGTCGCTGGCGGCGTCATCGCGCGAGCGCAGCGACGAGGACGAGGGAGCCGCGGTGGAGGTGGTCGCGAGCGCGGCCGACGAGTTCGTCGAGACGCCGACGCGGGTGATGGAGGGGGCCCTCGTCGAGGCGCTGGCCGATCGCACGCGGCGCAAGTCGTCGCCGGCGATCGTCCCGCCGCCGGAGACGACGGAGGGGGAGGTCGTCCCTCTGCGCCCGGAGGCCGACATCGCGGCACCTCCGCCGCCGCTGGCGGTGCAGGCCGCCGAGGCGCAGCCGGTGCCGATGGCGCCGCTGCCGTCGCCGCCCGTCGAGAAGCCGCCGGCTGCGTCGGCCGTCCCGTCGGCGCAGACGTCGTCGCAGCCGGTGCTCGAGCCGCCGCCGACGAGCTGGCGCACCTGGGTCGCGGGGGCGGCGCTGCTGGCCGTCGCCACGTCGGGCGTGGCGGTGGTCGTCTTCCCCGAGAACGTGCCGCACTCGATCTCGTCGGCGCTGCACCTGAACGAGATCGCGGCGCCCGATCCGCCGCCGATGCCGCCTCCGGCGCCCGTCGTCGCCGAGGCTCCTGCGCCCGAGCCGGGCGAGCCGGAGGCCCCCGCCACCATCGCCGCGCCCGCGCCGCCCGAGCCCGCCGTCGCCGCCGCGCCCGCCGACGACAGCACCCCCAAGCGGTCGTCGTCGCGCCGCAAGCGCAGCGGCCGCTGATCCGCTACGCCGACTTCTTCTGAGGCACCGCCGCCGCCTCCTGCGCCGCCGCGACGATGCGCGCGCGCCGCGCCTCGGCCCGCACCCGCGCTCGCTCGGCCTCGTCGCGCTCGAACCGCGCGACGAGCGCGCGCTCTGTCGGGGTGAGCGGCGCCCCGTCGAGGATCTCGAGGACGCGGCGGATGAGGTCCTGCGCCGGCGGCGGCTTCACCCCGCCCTGGTGAATGACGAGCGGGAGCTGGTCCTGGCGTTCGCTCTTCATTCCTCGAGCATGCTGCTCGGATGTTCAGGTGTCAAGCGCTCCGCCGCCGCTCCCCGATAGGATGCGGTCCATGACGACGATCGTCGAGACGCCGCGGCTCCTCCTGCGCCAGCTCACCGAGGCCGACGCCGAGGCGGTCTGGCGCCTGAACGCCTCCCCGGCGGTCCTCCGCTACGTCGGTGAGCCGACGCTCGGCAGCGCCGACGACGCGCTCGCCATCCTGCGCACGCGCATCCTCCCGCAGTACGGCACCTACGGCGTCGGGCGCTGGGCCGTCGTCGAGCGCGACGGCGGGGCGCTCGTCGGCTGGTGCGGCCTCAAGTACCTCCCCGACGACAACGAGTACGACCTCGGCTTCCGCTTCCTCGAGCGCACGTGGGGGCGGGGCTACGCGACGGAGAGCGCCGCCGCGGTCCTCGCCTGGGCCGCCACCCACGTGCCGCCGCCGGCCCGCGTCGTCGGGCGCGCGCTCGTCGACAACCTGGGGTCCATTCGTGTCTTGCAGAAAATCGGCCTGCGCTTCGAGGGGCACGAGCAGGACCACGACGGGACGGTCGCCGTCTACGTCCGCGCGCCGTAGCGTCGGCGCGTGGCGCCCGTCGCTCCTGCTCACCGGCCACCTGTGATCGCGGCGGCGATCGCGCCGACGACGGCGGGGTCGCCGGGCGGTGCGCTGAAGAGATCCGCCGACCCGGCGCTGGCCTGCAGCCGTCGGCGCGTCTTCGCGTCGCGCAGCCCGGCGACGAAGAGGTGCACCGCGTGGTCGGAGGCGTCGATCGCCTCGACGAGCGCGATGGCCGGCTCGGGCTCGCGGCCGAGGTCGATGATGACCGCGTCGAGCGCGCCGAGCCGCCGCTCGACGGCCGCGCGCTCCTCGACGACGTCGACGGTGATGCCGTGCGCGTCGAGCCCCTCGACGGCGCGCCGGGCGCGCAGCGGATCGAGGCACAGCAGCACCACACGCGCGCGCACCCGCTTGGCCGCGCGTGCAGGCTTCTTCGACGGCGCGGGCGCCTTCGTCCCGAGCTGCGCGACGAGCGTCTTCGGCGCCACCGCGCGATAGCTCTCGTCGATCCAGGCGGCGATGCGCGCCTCCGGGACCGGCTCGCCGGCGGCGAACGTCGCCGTCACCCAGCCCGCCTTCCCCAGCCCATACCCGGTCGGCGCCGCGAACCTCTCCTTCAAGACCGCCTTGCCGCTCGTCGGCAGCTTCACCGACAGCCCCACGCCGCCCTCGCGCTCGCCGATGAAGAGGAAGATCTTTCCCTTCACCTTGGTGACGCGCTCGCCCCACGGCGACTCCTCGTACGCCTCGGGGTAGCCGAGCGCGAGCTTCCGCAGCCCCTCGACGATCCTCTTCGCCGCCTTCGCCATCGCCGCGCATCGTAGCCTGCGTCGGTCGTCGCTTCGACCGCAGCTGGCGCGCGGCCTGAATGCGGTTCATCACCAGGCGCCATGAGAATGCGATGGCTGGTCGTCGTCGGTGCGCTGGTGGGCGCTGCGGGATGCGTGGGGGTGAAGCCGTACGAGCGCGAGCTCCTCGCGCAGCCGGGGATGAGCCTTCAGCCGACGCCGGAGGTCGAGCGCGCGCAGCACCTCCTCGAGGCGCGCGAGGCCTCGATGGGCGGCTACGGGACCTCGGGCGGCGGCTGCGGCTGCAATTGATGCGCGCGCGTTAAAAGGCGCCGCCACCGACGAGGCCGAGGACGATGGCGCTGGCCCAGCCGCGGGTGCGGCCGGCGTTCGGCGGCTCGGGCGTGAGCGCGAAGATCTTCAGATACTCGACGAGGATCGAGCCCGAGAGCGCCGTGAAGGCGCGCGCGTAGCGACGGTCGGGCGTGCGCGTCCCGCGCCAGGTGGCGCGGAACGAGAGCAGCAGATCGGCGAGCGGCGCCAGCGCCTGATCGGCGGTGAAGTAGAGCCCGGGCGGCCCGGCGCGGTCGTAGCTGTCGTCGCGCCCGGCGTCGCGGTAGAAGTCGGCGCCCGACTGCACGTAGCCGCGGACGCGCGCGGCGAAGCGCCACGCGGGGTGCTCCCGGCGGAACGGCTGCTCCCACGTCGCGTCGAGCGCGATCGACTGCACGCCCCAGGTGTCGCGGTAGAGGCGCAGGTCGGCGCCGAGCGTCGCCGCGATCGACTCGATGGCGTAGCGGAGCCGCAGCGTGAGCGCGCCGCGATCGCGCACGAGCGGGTGCGACTCGCGCGGCTGGGCGAGGCCGCCCGAGAGCCGCACCTGTCGATAGGGGTTCGACTGGAAGCCGCTGAGGTGCTGGTAGGAGCCGACGACGGCGAGGACCAGCCGGCGGGTGAGCGTCTGCGTGAGCCCGGCCTCGACGCTGTCGACGTCGAGGGTCTCGTCGACGAGGAGCGGGGTCCCGCTGAAGCAGCCGACGGAGCTGTCGAGCGGGCGCTGCTCGAGGACGGTCGCGCCGGGGGCCTGCGCGAGCGCGCAGATCGAATCGTGGCTGTGGCGGTAGGAGAGGGTGACGACGGTGTTGTGCTGGTTGAGGTCGAGGGTCAGCGCGGCGCGCGCGAGGTGCGAGCGGTAGTCGTTCTCGTTGCCGAAGGCGTAGCCGACGGCGACGGCGACGGGGCCGCGGCTGAAGGTGGCGCCGGCGCCGACGACGTTGCGCACCTCCGAGAAGCGGGTGGCGCTCGAGACGACGTCGGGCGGGCCGTAGGTGCGCGGGGTGGCGCCGGTGACGACGTCGGCGGTCCAGCTCGCGTCGAGGCGCAGCCACCTGGTCGCGGCGACGGCGGCGTCCACCGACGGCGTCACCACCAGCAGCCAGTTGGGCGAGGCGGGCTGCACCAGCACCTCGGTCCCGACGGTGGCCTCGCCGCGCTCTTCGCTGACGGCGTCGGCGCCATTCGCGCTAGACGCAAATGTGACCAGCAGCGCGAGCGCGATGGCGCCCCTCACGGCGCCACCCACGCGCGCACGATGGCGAGGGCGCGCGCGCGATCGCGGACCACCGGCCCGGGCGGGTGGCGGTCGCCGACGCCCTCGGGGACGGTGAGGAGGCGGCTCTCGTCGGGCGCGTCGCAGCGGACGTGCTGGATGCTAGACAGAAAATTCTCGCGCCAGGCGAAGGGCCAGGCGTCGAGCGGCGTCCCCGGCGCCGGGAGCTCCGCCTCGGGGGCGCGCAAGCGGAGCGTGCCGTGGCCCGAGGAGAAGTCGTGGCAGCCGCGCGCGGCGCACTGGTTGGCGACGAGGTAGTCGGGCCACACCGACGAGACGAAGCGATCGGGCGCGGGCGTGCAGGGGGCGGCGTCGGGCGGCGCGCCGAGGTCGACGGTGCAGGCGCTCGCGGCGGCCCCGACGAGGACCATGGCGATTGCCGTCGACGGTGTGCCCACCGTCGCGATCTAGGCAGGGGCGCCCGCGTGTCTAGAAATCGAGGGCATGGGCAGGCTCACGCGGCGCGAGTTTTGTCTGGTGGCGGCGAGCTGCGCCGCGGCCGCGCTGGTGCCGGGCTGTCGCGGCGGGACCGCGGGAACGGTCACGCTCGTCGGGAACGACGCCGTGCTGCCCTACGCGCGCTTCGGCGCGCTGGCCGCGACCGGCGGCAGCGTGGTCGTCGACATCGAGGGGCAGTTCCCGATCGTCGTCGTGCGCACGTCGGAGAGCGCGGCGGTCGCGCTCTCGGCGACCTGCACACACGCCGGCTGCATCGTGGGCTACTCGGCGGCGCGGCAGGACCTCCACTGCGACTGCCACGACGCCGACTTCGCGCTCGACGACGGGCGCGTGCTCGGCGGGCCGACGATCATCCCGCTGCCGACGTACGCCGCCACCGTCGGGCCCGACGCGATCAGCGTCCGCATCCTCGGACGGCGATCTTCAGGCGGTCGGCGGCGAAGAGCCCCGCGGCGTCGGCGCCGAGGAGCCCGGCGCGGTAGGAGCGCTCGTCGACGGGCGCGAGGGCGCGCACCGCCGCCGGCGAGAGCAGCTCACGGTGGCGCGCGCGATCGAGCGCGGGGATGATCACCGACTCGATGCCGTCGTCGCGGGTGCGCCAGGAGGTGGCGTCGAAGCGGCGCAGGTCGACCGGGTCGCTGTAGGAGCGCAGCGTCTTCTCCCCGTCGGTGTTGTAGTACTGCTCGAAGTAGGACATGACCAGCTCGCGCACGCTGCGGTAGATGGGCTCGCGCCAGCGCAGGCCGACGACGTTCGACTTGGCGATGGCGCCCCAGTCGCGCCCGCGACGGAAGAGGGCGATGACGTGGTCGTCGTCGCGCACCGCGCGCATGTCGAGGACCAGCGGGCGGTGGCCGAGGCGCTCGAGGGCCCAGGCGGCGAAGAGCGCGCCGTCGACGCAGTGGGCGCGGCGCTCGGCGAGGACGCGCCGCGGGCAGCGATAGAAGGGGTCGGTGGAGTAGGGCGTGTCGTCGAGGAGCTGCTGGATGGCCCAGGGGGTGCGCAGGGCGGGCGGGCGTTGCGACATGGTCCCCGTCGAATAGCATGGACGGATGCTGGCGCGCCTGGACGTCTGCCTCGTCGAGACGGCGAACGCCGAGAACCTCGGCTCGATCGCGCGGCTGGCGGAGAACTTCGGCCTCGCGGCGCCGCTCACGCTGGTCGCGCCACGGGTGGCGCCGACGGAGGAGCGGGCGCTGGTCGTCGGGCGGGCGGCGCTCGGACGGCTGGCGGGGGCGCGCGTCGTCGACGACGTCGAGGAGGCGGTGCGCGGCGCGTCGCTGGTCCTCGGGCTCTCGGCGCGGCGCGGGGCGGAGCGGCCGGTGGTCGGGCTGCGCGAGGCGGCGGCGGCGATCGCGGCGCGGGCGCCGCGCGGGCGGGTGGCGCTCGTCTTCGGGCCGGAGTCGACGGGGCTGCGCGCGGAGCACCTCGCGCGCTGCGATCTGGTGGTGACGATCGAGACGCCGGGGCCGCTCGCGTCGCTGAACCTGGCGCAGGCGGTGGGGCTGGTGCTGTGGGAGCTGGCGCGGCCGGCGGCGGCGCCCGTCGCCGTCGACGGGGAGGCGCGCGGCGGGGCGACGCGCGGCGAGCTCGAGGCGCTGCTCGATCACGCCTTCGAGGCGCTCGAGGCGATCGGCTACTTCCGCGGCGTCGACCGCGCGCAGAAGCGCGTGCACCTCCGTCGGGTGCTCGGCGCGGCGGCGCTGACCTCCGACGAGCTCCGCGGGCTGCACGGCCTGTGCGCGCAGGTCGCGCGCGCGGGCGCCGATCGGAAATAGGCGACGTCCGCGCATGGAATGGCGCGCTTGCAGGAAACAATTGACGCGTATGCAGTAAAATGGCAGCCTCCGGCGCGTGACCCCCACCGCGCGCAGCGAAGCCGCCGCCCCGGCCCTCTTGTCCCCCGAGCGCGACCGCGCGTCGCGCTACCGCTTCGTCATCGAGGCGGTGCTGTTCCTGACCTACGCCGCCTTCGGCGTGTCGTGGATCGCGGTGACGCCGCTCCTGCCCGAGCTGGGCGACGCGCTGGGCGCGCGCGGGGCCGAGCTAGCGCTCCTCAACACCGCCGTCTCGGCGGCGAAGATCATCGCGCCGCTCGTCGGTGGCTGGGCGGCGCTGCGCTTTGGTGTCAAGCGCACCATCCTCGCCGGCGCGCTCTGTGTACTGGCCTGCGCGGCGACCCCGCTCTGCGCGTCGCTGGCGCCGGCGCTGGCCGCGCGCTTCGTCTTCGGCCTCGGCGGCGCGGTCATCGTGACGCTGCTCGGCCCGGCGGTGATGCCCTGGTTCTCGCGCGACGAGCTGCCGATCGTGAACGCGCTCAACAACGTGGCGGTGAACACCGGCATCGCGGTGACGCTCTTCTCGACGGTGCCGCTGGCGGCGCGCCTCGGCTGGCGCCGCACGCTCTTCGCCTACGCCGCGGTGAACGCCGCCTGCGCCGTCGCCTGGGCTCTCCTCGGGCGCGATCGCCCGGCGCAGCCCGCCGCCGCCGTCGCCGCCGCGCCGCCGTCGATGGCGCGCTACTCGGACGTCTGGCGCCGCCGCGAGACCTGGCTCCTCACCGTCGCGTTCGCCGCGCCGCTCGCGCTCTACCTCGCCCTCAACACCTGGCTGCCGAGCCACGCCGTCGCCGCCTTCGGCCTCACCCGCGAGGCGGCCGCGCGCCTCACCGGCCTGGTGAACCTCGTCGGCATCCCCGCCGCGATCGCCGGCGGCCTCCTCACGAAGCGGTTCGGCCTGCGCCGCCCCTTCCTCATCGGCGCCGGCCTCGCCGTCGGCACCGGCGGCCTGGCGATCGTCCTTTCGCCCTGGCCCGAGCTCCGCCTCGTCGCCGCGGTCGTCCTCGGCCTCGGCTTCTTCATCGCCGCCTCGCCGCTCTTCACGACGCTGATGGAGCTCCCCGGCGTCGGCCCGCGCGAGGTCGCGCTCACCATGGGGACGCTCCTCAGCGCGAGCTACCTCGTGTCGTCGCTCTCGCCGCTCGTCGTCGGCTGGCTGCACGACCGCACCGGCAGCTACCTGCCGGGGCTGGTCGGCTGGGCGGTCGCCGCCTACTCGCTCGCCGTCGCCGGCGCGCTGCTCCCCGAGACCGGCCCGCGCCGGTGACGCGGCGACCGCGCCGCTGCGGCGGCGGGGCTTCGTCACGCTTCCTCGATTGACAGGAGGACGGAGGAGGGCCGCTCTGCCTCCAACCTCCGTCCTCCTGTGAACGTCAGGAAGGCGGGCGCCCCTCGCCGTCCCACACCGTCAGCGCGGGGTAGTCGAGGACGATGGTGCGGTCGCAGAAAAAGTCGCTGCCGACGATCCAGCCGCCGGCGGTGGCGAGCGCCCGCTCGAGCGCGGGGGGCAGCACGCCGGCCTCGAGCGCGATCGCCCGCGCGCCGACGGTGATCGGCAGCGCGAAGACGTCGGTCTCGAACGGCCCGATGAGCGGGTGGAAGTCGCGCTCGCGGCGGATCGGGGCGCGCCCGGCGACGGCGGCGCGCGGCGCGTAGGAGAGCGCGGCGCCGCTGTCGAGCACCGCGCGCGCGGTCTCGCCGCCGTCGAGCCCGATCTCGATGGTGGGGACGTCGCCGCTCGGCAGCGCGATCGGCAGCGGCGACGCGTCGACGTCGATGACGACGGCCCCCAGCGCGGCGCGCCCGCCGCGCCAGTCGAGGAGCGCGCGGCAGCGCGACAGCGTCGGCGCGCCGATCAGCCACTCCACCGTCAGCCCGAGGTGCGCCGACGCCGCGTCGAGCACCGCCGCGTGCGTGCTGGGCGGCGCCCACTTCTCGTCAAGCAACATCGCCGCCCGCCCGCGCCCGATGTCGAACGGCGACCCGGTGTCGACGAGCGCCAGCCGCCCCGCGTCGTCGAGCTCGAGGAGGAGGTGGCGGTCGACGATGCGCAGCCGCATCAGCGCCTCACCGGCGCCGCGTCGCCGTCGACACCAGGAGGACGGCGCGCTCGCCCGCGCGCGGCGCCTCGGCGCAGTGCGGGTAGGCCTCGACCGCCGCCAGCGGCAGCACCGTCAGCACCGCGTCGCCGTTGCCGGGCGCGCGCAGCGTGAAGCCGCCGCGCTCCTCGCGCTGCGCCTTCGTCTTCGTCGCCTTCTCGTAGAAGGCCACCACCTTCGCCGGCTCGTCGGCGACGGCGAACGAGCGCCAGTGGATCTCGAGGTCGACGCCGCGCACATGCTCGTCGCACAGCAGGCGCGCGCCGCGATAGGCGGGAAAGTCGGCGAAACCGCCAGCGACGGCCAACGTCACAAGAGCGAGTCGAAGAAGTCGCACGCGTCGCTCCGCAGGTGATCGCCGGGCGCGATCGTCAGATCCAGCCCGAGGTGCCGATCGCTGGTCGCGTCGTAGCGCGGCCAGGCCACCGCGCCCGCCGCCGCCCCGACGTTGGGATCGCCCGCCCGCGCGTGGTCGGTCCAGTACCCCTGCATCGCCGTCGAGAGCGGCCGCTCTTCGTCCTTCAGCTCGAACACCACGTACGGGTTGCCGAAGACGAAGGGGATCTCCGCCGAGTGGAACGCCCCGAGGTTCGGGTAGAGGAACTCGAAGGCGCGCGTGAAGTGATAGAGGAACGTCGGCTGCCCCGTCGCTGCGTGGGCCCGCGCCAGCCGCCGCGCGTCGCACACGAAGAAGTCGCCCAGCCCCTGGGTGAAGGCCTGCTTGGGGTTGGCCGCGAAAGGGTACCGCGTCGCCAGCCGATCGAGCTGCGCCGGGGTGAGCTGCGCCGAGAGCGCCTGGCGGACGTCCTCCTCGGTCTCGATCTTCGCCCCCAGCGAGAGGAAGAGCGTCCCCTCGTCGGCGTTCGCCCCGACGATGAGCGGCACCGGCGCGCTCTCGCCGCGCGCGAGCAGCACCTTCGGCTGATCGGGCAGCACCACGCCGTCGAGGACGGGGAACCAGCTCACGCCGTCGCCGACGACGATCGCCTCCTTCGCCTTGAGCGCGCTCTGCACCGCCGCCGCCGACTTGCCGCGCAGGCAGGCGCGCACCGCCGCCGCGTCGCCCGCGCCGTCGCAGCCGAGGGCCGCCGCCAGCGCCGCCCCCTGCGCGTCCCCGTCGGCCGCCGACGCCAACGGCGCCATCGAGCAGGGGCCGCTCTCGACGATGGCGCGCGCGAACAGCCCGCGGCTCCCCGGCGACACCAGGTGGATGCAGGTCGAGATCCCGCCCGCCGACTCGCCGAAGAGCGTCACCTTCGTCGGGTCGCCGCCGAACGCGCGCGCGTTGTCGCGCACCCACTCGAGCGCGCGCCGCTGATCCTCGAGGCCGAGGTTCCCCGACGTCGGGTGCGCCGGATCCTCGGTCGTCAGCGCCGGGTGGCGCAGGAAGCCGAAGGGGCCGAGGCGGTAGTTCAGCGTGACGACGATGACCCCCTGCGTGCGCGTGAGGCTCGCGCCGTCGAAGGTGGTGTCGCCGCCGGTGCCGAGGAGGAAGCCGCCGCCGTGGATCCAGACCATCACCGGCAGCGGCTGGCGCACCACCTCGGGCGTCCAGACGTTCACCGTCAGGCAGTCCTCGCTCGTCGACGGGTCGTACATCCCGCCGGTGAGGCCGTTCTGCACGCAGGCCGGCCCGCGCTCGGTCGCGTCGCGCACGCCGCTCCACTTCGCCGGCGGGCGGGGCGCGGTCCAGCGCAGATCCCCGACGGGCGGCGTGGCGTAGGGGAGGCCGAGGAAGGCGCGCACTCCGTCGCGGAGCGCGCCGCGCACGGCGCCCTCGGTGGTGGTGACCTCGAGCCCCTCGGAGATCGCCGCGCTGCCGCACGCGGCGGCGGCGCAGCACAACACGACCCACGGCAACGTCCGACGCATCGCCGCGCATCGTGTCGAACTTCACGTCACAAAGCGAGGGGCTAAATAGGCGTCAAGCGGAACTCTGCTGCATCCGTCTCCGTGCGTGCTCAGCGTGCCACGGCCCGCGCGCGCGTCACGTGCAGGTAGAGGTCGGCGGCGAGCAGGCCGCCCGCCCACGACAGGAAGACGAAGGCGACGTAGACGTCGCGGAAGCCGCCGGCGGCCGCCGACAGCGACGGGATCACGAGGAGCAGCAGCCAGCGGAAGAGCACCGCCGAGGACCACATGACGGCGTAGGCGCGGATCATCCAGGCGCGGTGCGCGGCGCGATCGCCGGCGACGATGGCGCGCACGCCGAGCGCGGTGCAGGCGAGCGTGGTCGCGCCCATCCCGAAGAAGCCGATCATCGACGCGACGCCGCCATATTCGAAGCGCGCGATGGCCATCCCGCAGGGGACGCCGACGAGCTGCGCGACGACGGAGGTGACGCCGAGCGCGCGGTGCAGGCGGGGGCGGCGCGCGCGCAGGCGCGTCCAGAGCTGGAGCGGGCCGAGGGCGAGGGCGAGGGCGCTCGGGACGATGTGGCCGAAGGCGAGGAGGCGGTGCGCCGAGAACATCGTGCGGTTCCAGGCGAACAGCGGGAAGGTGCTCTTGCCGTCGACGATCGGCCAGGTGACGGCGAAGATGCGCTCGGCGAGATCGATGGTGTGGTCGATGCCGACGAGCGCGTAGAGCGCGGCCGAGATCACCAATTGGAAGGCGAGCGCGGCGACGACGATGGAGAGGACGCGTCGGAGCGGCATCGCCACCCGGCATATCACGTCCGGACGAGATTCCGCTCGACGAGCGGCGGCTTAGAGAGTTCGGATGCGCGTCGCGCTCCTCGGCGCTCTGGTCTGCGCGGGCATCGCCTGCGGCGGCGTCGTCGACCGCGGCGCGGAGGACCTCGCCGTGCCGCCGGAAGACGCGGCGGTCGACGTGACGCGGATGCCGAGCACGCTCGGCGCCTTCACCACCGAGGGATCGGCGGGCTGCGGCAGCGACGGCGCAGCGACGGGAGAGCGCGTCCTCAGCCTGATGGTCGATGGCGCGCCGCGCCTGGCGCTGGTCGTCGTGCCGTCGAGCTACGACCCGCGCCAGGCCTACCCGCTGGTGTTCGTCTTTCATTGGCGTCCGGCGACGGGCGGCAGCGCACGGGCCGCGCTCGACCTCGAGCCGGCGGCAGCGGGGCGCGCGATCTTCGCCTACCCCGACGGGATCGGGAACACCTGGGACGTCACGCTGCACGGCGTGAACCAGGACATGGACCATGTGTTCGCCGTGCGCGACGCGCTGCGGGCCGAGTACTGCGTCGACCTCGCGCGCACCTTCGCGACCGGCTACAGCGCGGGGGCATTTTTTGTCAATCAGCTCGCCTGCCGCTACGGCACCGACCTCCTCACCGCCATCGCGCCGCACTCGGGCGGCATCGATCCCCAGGACGACACCGCCTACGTCTACGGGCCGGACCACCCGGACCGCGGCCCCTTCCTCGACGACGGCCACGTCGACTTCATGTGCCCCGTCGACGGCACGCCGGCGATGCCGCCGCCGCCGCCCCGGCTGCCGCCGGCGGTGATGGTCATCCATGGCCAGTGCGACGAGGCGCCCGGGGTCGACTGGCCGATGGGCCGTCGCACGGTCCAGCACTGGGGCTACGCCGCGCGCTGCGCGACGACGCCGTCGGTGGTGACCGCCTCCTCCCCGGCGTGCCCGGCCAGCACCACCTGTCCGGCGACGACGACCGACCCCTGCTACCGCGCGCCAGGGTGCGCTCGCGAGGTCGTCTTCTGCGCCATCCCCGGGATGGGGCATCCGCTCTGGTGCGACGCGCCCGCGCGCATCTGGGACTTCTTTGCCCGTCAGTGAGCCGCCTCGGCGAGGAGCTTCGCCAGGTCGGCCTCGATGGCCCGCGCGCGGTCGTCGCCGACGTGGACCGCGCGCACCACGCCGCGCCGATCGACGAGCACGATCGTCGGCCAGGCGTCGACGGCGAAGCGCTCCCACGCCGCCATCTCGTCGTCGACGACCACCGGCCAGCGGATGGCGCGCTCGGCGACGAAGGCCTTCAGCCGCGCGCGATCGTGCTCGAAGTCGAGCTCGGGGGTGTGCACCCCGACGACCGCCAGCCCGCGCGCCGTCAGCCGCGCGTCCCAGTCGGCGTAGTGGGGGAGCATGGCCTTGCAGTTGCTGCAGCCGAAGGTCCAGAAGTGGAGGAGGATCACGCGCCCGCGCAGCGCCGCCAGGCGGACCTCGGGCCCGCCGTCGACGCGTGCCAGCCCGCGCGGCAGCTCGGGGGCCGCGGCCCCGACGAGCTTCGCGCCGCGCACGCCGACGCCCGAGGCCCACGCCTGCAGCGACGAGCGCTGCCCGAGCGCGACCAGCGAGAGCGCGAGACCGAGGAGGAGGAGGGTGACGCGAACCGGCCGCTTCATCCCGACTGTACGTCGGCGGCGGCCGGCCCGTTTCGGTGCGTTTGCGAGCTACTTGCCAATGAGGATGCGGAGCAGCTTGTTCAGCTTCTCGCCGTAGGGCGGCGCGAGGAGCCCCGCGGCGTTGAGGCGCGACTGCACGAAGACGCCCTTCTTGTGCGAGAAGGTCTCGAACCCCTCGAAGCCGTGATAGGCCCCGATGCCGCTCGGGCCGACCCCGCCGAAGGGAATATCGTCTACTGCAAAATGCATCATCGTCTCGTTGATGCAGGCCCCGCCGGAGATGGTGCGCTCGAGGACGTCGCGCGCGCGCCCGCTGTCGTCGTCGAAGTAGTAGAGCGCCAGCGGCCGCGGGTGCTCGTTGACGTAGCGGATGGCCTCCTCGAGCGACTTGTAGGTCATCACCGGGAGCACCGGCCCGAAGATCTCCTCCTGCATGACGCGCATGGAGTCATTCACGTCAAGCAGAATGGTCGGCGCCAGGCGGTGCGCCTCGTCGGGGATCTGCTCGCCGTCGGGCGCGACGGTGACGCGCTTGGCGCCGCGCGACTCGGCGTCGGCGACCAGGCCCTTCAGGCGCCCGTAGTGGCGCGCGCTGACGACGCTGGTGTAGTCGGGGTTGTCCTTGATCGTCGGGTAGGCCTTGCGCGTGTGGGTGACGATGCTGTCGACCAGCGCGTCGCGGCGGTGCTCGGCGACGAGGATGTAGTCGGGCGCGATGCAGGTCTGGCCGGCGTTGAACCACTTGCCGGCGGCGATGCGTGCGCCCGCGCGCTCGACGGAGAAGCTCTCGTGGACGATGGTCGGCGACTTGCCGCCGAGCTCGAGCGTCACCGGGACCAGGTTCTCCGCCGCCGCCTTCATGACCAGGCGCCCGACGTGCGTCGAGCCGGTGAAGAGCAGGTGGTCGAACGGCAGGTGGCCGAACGCCTCGCCGACCTCGGCGCCGCCGGTGACGACGTCCATCACCTCCGGCGAGAAGCGCTCGGCGACGAGCTTCTTCATGAGCTCGGCGATGTGCGGCGTGAACTCCGACGGCTTGACGAGGACGCGGTTGCCGGCGGCGAGCGCGTAGGCGGCGGGCTCGATGGCGAGCTGGAACGGGTAGTTCCAGGGGGCGATGATCCCGACGACGCCGCGCGGCTGGTAGAGGACCTTCGAGCGGCCCGGCTGGAAGGCGAGCGAGACCTTGCGCGACTGCGGCTTCATCCAGCCGCGCAGGTTCGAGCGGATGTACTTGATGGCCGAGACGCAGCAGAAGATCTCGGCGATGCGCGTCTCGTGCGACGAGCGGCCGGCGAAGTCCTTGTGGATCGCCTCCTCGATCGCCTGCTGGTTGTCGCGCACCAGCGCGAGGAGCGCGTCGAGGCGCTGGCGCCGCTCGGAGTAGCTCGGCGGCGCGTCGCGCAGGAACGCGTCCTTCATGCGCTCGAACGGCGCGCGCACCGCGCGGACGGCGTCGACGACCGCCGCGTCGGCGACGGGAGTGTCGATGAGCTGGTGGGTCTCCTTCAGCGCGTAGCCGGTCGTGCCCTGTCCAACGCTCGCCCCTGTCAGCGACATCGCCTCCTCCTCCGGTCCTCGATGTGAGGCTTCCTTTATTGCCTCGTCGACGGCGCTGTGCAACCCCTCGCATTGCACATTGGCAGGATCTGCACATCGGGTGCGCGCGGTATGATCACGACCACGATGCTGCCGCTCGTGGTGGTGACCGTCGTGGCACAGGCGGCGTGGTTGGCGCCGGAGACGGCGCGCTCGGATCTGGCGCGCGCGCTGCGCGTCGACGAGGCGCAGGTGCTGGACGCCCGCCCGGTCGCGCTCCAGCGCGCGGGCGCGACGCGCGGCGTGGTGGTCGCGCGCTACCGCGAGCGCGCCGACAGCCCGCACCTCTTCCCGGTCGTCGCCATCTACCACCCCTGCGGCGCCGGGCTCTGCCTGAACGTGGTGCGGTTCGGGGCGGCGGCGCGGGCGCTGGCGCCGCTGCGGGTGGTCGATCTCGACGAGCCGCGCACCGCCGTCGCGCCCGTCGAGCGCGCGCCGGTGTACCAGGCGGTCGACGAGCCGCCGCGCCCGGCGCGCTGGCCGGCGCTCCTGGTCGTCGTCGAGCGCGCGGAGGAGGAGCCGCGGCGCGTGGATCTGGTGGCGGTCTCGCTGCGCGATCCGGCGGCCCCGACGGAGCTGGCGACGCTCGAGCTGGTCCATCGCTACCCCGATCCCGATCAGCCGCGTGGCGACGGGCCGCGCCTCATCGGCGCCCACCTCGAGGGGATCGTCTTCGCGCGCGCCGGCGACGAGCGCACCCTCACCGTCGTCGAGCGCGCGCTCGACTCGCGCTGGAACCGCTGCCTGCGGCCGACGCCGGCCGAGCGGCGCTATCGCCTCGAGGGCGCGCCGCCGAAATTCCGCGAGGTCTCGCACCGCCCCGGCTCCGACGGCTGCCGCTGAGCGGCGTCGCGCGCGCCGGGCGCCGCGCGGTTGCATCGGAGTCGTGGTGAAATGGCGGGATGCGGAAAGCGTTGGTGGGGTGGCGCTCGTCGTCGCGCTCGGCGGCGGGGCGGTGGTGGTCGGCCCGCGGCTCCTGTTCAGCGACGGCGCGGACGACTCGAAGGTGGTCTCGATCGAGCGCGACGCGACCTACAAGGACTCGTCACTGCTGCTCAAAGCGTGGGCGCTGCCGGTCGCGGCGCTGTACCAGAAGGGCGGCCTCGAGGAGCAGCGCAACAAGAGCTTCTGCGGGCCGACGACGGTCGTCGAGCTCCTGCGCTCGCTCGGGCAGCCGGCCGATCAGGCGCATGTCCTCGACGGGACGGGGACCAAGACGACCTTCGGGCTGGTGTGGGGCGGGCTCACGCTCGACGAGTTGGCCGAGATCGTGCGCAAGAAGAGCGGTCGGCCGGTGACGGTGCTGCGCGACCTCGACCTGGCGACGTTTCGGCAGCACCTCGCGCGCGCCAACGATCCGGGGCGGCGCTACCTGGTGAACTTCTCGCGCGGGCCGCTGTTCGGGCGCGGCGGCGGGCACCACTCGCCGATCGGCGGGTACCTCGCGGCGGAGGATCTGGTGCTGGTGCTCGATGTGAACGGCGAGTACAAGCCGTGGCTGGTGAAGTCCGAGCGGCTGTTCGCGGCCATCGACACCGTCGACAAGCAGACCAAGAAAAAGCGCGGGCTGCTCCTGATTGATGTCAATCAGGAAACCGGCCGTCAGGAGCGGCGGCGGCGGCGGAAGCCGCCCTCCTCGTCGTCGACGGTCTTCTTGGTGACCGGGCGGCCGATCGAGACGCCGAGGCGCACGCGCCACTGCCCGTCGTAGTCGAAGGTGCCGTCGCCGTAGAGCGCGACCATGGTGGCGATCTGGACGTGGAAGCCGATCTGCTGCCCGAGGCGGAGGGCGGTGTCGCTCAGCTTCATCGACGAGAGCGGGACGGGCTTGCCGTCGCTGGTCATGGTCGGCGCGGGGGCCGCGTCGACGATCGAGGCCGCTTGGAGGAGGTTGGGGCGGACGTCGAATTCCTGGAAGTCGAAGCCCATCACCGTCGCGGTGTGCAGCGTGAGGATCTCGGCGATGGTGCCCTCGACGCCGACGGAGCCGAGCATCTCGGCGCGGGCGACGACGCCCGGCTCGGGCAGCGCGGTGGTGCCGTCGCGGAAGCGGCCGGCGGTGTAGCTGGCCTCGACGCCGAGGCGGACGCCGCTCAGCGCGGCGAAGACGGCGCGCAGGCCGAGGCCGGCGCCGAGGAGCTGGCTGCCGTCGGAGGCGACGAGCGTGCCGAGGTGGCGCGAGCCGCTGCCGAGGTCGTAGCGGCGCGAGGCGGTCTCGCCGACGAGCTCGGCGCCGAGGATGTCGAGGTACTCGAGGTGGAGCGCCATCGTCTTCTGGGTCGCGGGGTCGCTGGCGCGCGCCGTCGACGAGAGGGTCAGGAGAGTGAGAACGGGGGCGAGGGCGAGAGCGAGCTGGACACGATGACGCGACGACATGCGCGACCTCCGGGCCGTTCAAACGGGCGGCCGCGCGATTCGATTCAACGCCGCGCGCGCGATCGCGATTTCGGTGTGCGTCAGGTCACAGTGCCGACGGCGCCGCGGGCGAGGCGCTCGAGGCGAGCACCGGCGCGATCGACGACGGCGGCGCGGCCGAAGGGGCGGAGCGGCGGCGGCGCGGGCGGGGGCGGCGCGCCGTCGAAGGCGGCGGTGAGGCGAGCGCGCCAGATCGCGCGGGCGCCGTCGCGGGCGGCCCAGCCGACGGTGGTGTCGAAGGCCAGCGCGGCGGCGAACAGCGGGCGCAGCGGATCGTCGTCGCGGCGGAGCGCGGTGTCGACGACGAGCGCGCGTCGCAGCGCGGCCGCCGTCGGAGCGCCGTCGAGCGACGCCTCGACGAGCGCCCGCGCCCGCGCCCGCGCCGCGACGTCGAGCGGGATGGCGCGCGACGGCCGCCAGCCCGGCAGGACCGTGAGCACCGCGATGGCGCACCCGACGGCGGTGTCGAGGAGGCGCGCCCAGGTGAGCGTCGCCGTCCACTGCCCGAGCACCGCGAACAGGAAGACGACGTAGACAGAAATGAAGAAGACGAGGAGCGGCACCGAGATCGGCCGCACGTACACCGCGAGGAAGATGAACAGGAACAGCATCGCGACGAGGAGGTCGTGGTTGGCGCCGATGGTGCGCGCGAGCAGCCACCCGAGCGGGCAGCCGAGCGCGGTCATCGTCAGGCGCTGCTTCGCCTTGCGTGCGCTGTCGCCGACGGTCTCGTCGACGAGCACCACCGCGGTGAGCTCGACCCAGTAGGGGCGCGGCAGCCCCATCCCCCACGCGGCCAGCGCCGCCAGGAGCGCCGCCGCCGCCGCGCGCAGGCCGAGCGCGCTCGGCCTCATGCGTCGCTCTCCTCGTCCTGCTCGGGCGCCTCGGGCGGCTCGGGCTCGAGGGGCGGGAGCTGCGCGCGCGCCGCCAGCGAGCGGCCGTGCTCCTCGAGGCGCGCCATCCACAGCGCCTCCTCGGAGCCGCCAGCGACGGGGGCCATCGGCGGCGGCTCGCGTCCGGCGGCGCGGCGGGCGAAGCGGCGGGCCAGCGTCTCGCGATCGTCGACGGCGCCCCCGTCGCTGCGCGGGCCGAGCGCGGCGATGGCCAGCGCGAGCTCGCCGGCGTCGGCGGGCGCCTCGTCGAGGGTCGGCGCGTCGGGGCGGATGCACGGTGCGCGGCGCGGCGCCCGCGGCCGACGGGAGCACCAGCTGGATCGCCGAGAGCGCGGCGCGGCGGGCGTCGTTGCCGTCGGCGTCCTTGGCCTTCGACTCGACGGCGGCGAAGGTGAGGAGGTTGTCGCCGGCCGCGTCGCTCCAGGCGAGCGCGCGCAAGAAGCCCTTCGGCGCGGCGATGCCCTTCGGCAGCTCGTCGCTCTTCGTGAGGCGTCGCAGCGTCGGCGCGGCGGCGTGAGCCAGCGACGGGAAGAGGGCGAGGGCGAGGGCGAGCGGGGCGCGCATCCGGCCAGGATATCAGGCCGCGCGCACGAGCTCCTCGACGGCGGCGACGAACGCCTCGGGCTGCTCGAGCTGCGGGAGGTGGCCGGCGCCGTCGAGGACGACGAGGCGCCCGTGCGGCAGCCGCTTCGCGAGCCGCTCGCCGGTACGCACCGAGACGCCGATCAGCCGATCGTCGCGCCCCCAGACGACCAGCGACGGCATCGTCGGGGCGGAGGCGGCCGCGTCGTCGCCGCGCGTGAACAGCGCCACCATCGGCGCGACCTGCGGCGGCTCCGGACGCTGCGAGACCGTGCGCACGACCTCCGCCGGCGCGCGCCGGGGATCGGCGAAGGCGCGCCCGATCGTCGATGGGCTGTAGGTGTTGTAGCGGAGCATCCAGCGCAGGAGTCTGCGCCCGCCGGGCAGCGCGAGGAGGAGGCGGATCATCGGATCGCGCGGGCCGTCGAAGGGGCCGCCGTCGACGAGGACCAGCCCGCGCACGCGGCGCGGCTCGCGCACCGCCAGGCTCCAGCCGATGGCCGCGCCGAGCGAGTTGCCGACGACGACGGCGCGCTCGACCCCCAGCGCGTCGAGGAGGCGCGCGGCGAAGCGGGCGTAGTCGCCGATCGAGGGCAGCGCGCCGCCCTGCATGATCCCCGGCAGCTCGGGCGCGATGACCCGGTGGCTGCGCGCGAGGCGCTCCCACACCGTCGACCAGTGGGCCTCGGCGCCGGCCCAGCCGCCGTGCAGGAGCAGGAGCGGCGGCGCGCCCTCGTCGCCGAGGAGGTGGACCGTCGCCGGCGACCCGTCGACCTCGAGCGTCGTGGTCGTCCTCGCCGTCGCCATTGGGGTCGTTGACATCATGGGTGTCATGTTGACATCATAGATGTCGATGTCAATGCGCAGGAAACGCACGCCCGCGACGGGCGCGCGCCTCTACGACCTCGTCCGCCGCGTGCGGCCCCTCTATCGGGCGCTCTATCGCGCCGTCGACGAGGCGCTCGTCGGCACCGGCCTCACCATCGCCGAGCGCGCCCTCCTCGAGCGGCTGCGCGACGGCGGCGCGCAGACGGTGCCCGAGCTGGCCGACGCGCTCGCGCTCGAGCGCCAGCCGGTCCAGCGCGTCGTCGACCGCCTCGCCCGGGCGACCCCGTCGGCGCTCGTCGCCCGCGGCGCCAACCCGCGCCACCGTCGCTCGCCGCGCATCGCGCTCACGCCCGCGGGGGAGGCCGCCATCGACCGCGTGCGCGCGCGCGAGGCTGTCGAGCTCCGCCGCGTCGCGCGCACCGTCGACGCCGCCGATCTCGAGGCCAGCCTGCGCGTGGCCGACGCCATCCTCGACGGCTTCGGCCGCGCCTGACGGCCGTCGCCGCGCGCTGGCCGTCGTCGTGCAGACTCTGGCCGGATGGCCCTCGTCTTCCACAACGATCGCTACAGCATCGCCCGCGGCGTCGTCGACTTCCTGCGCTTCGTCCTCGCGTCGACGACGCCGCAGTAGCGGCGCGGCGCGACTACTTGGCCGGCTTGTCGGGCTTGCCCGGCTTGGCCGCCTTGGGCTGCTTGGCGACGACCAGCGGACGAACCTTCGCGTACGCGTCCTTGTCCATCAGCTTCTTCTTCCAGAGCTCGTCCTTTCCCTTGTAGGGACGGCCGGCGATGATCTTCTGCGCGAGCGCGTCGTCGACGCCAGGCAGCGTCTTGAGCTCGTCGGCGCTCGCGGTGTTGAGGTCCATGAGCGGCGCCTTCTTCTTCGGCTCGGCGGCGGTCGTCGTCGTCGCGGTCGTCGCGGCGGGCGGCGGAGGCGGCGACGCCTTCGGTGCCGGCGCGGCCGGCGCGCCCGGTGCTGCCGGCGCGGAACCCGCCTTCTCCTCCTGCGCGAACGTCGGCGACGCGATCATCATCGCGCCCACGGCTCCCAGGGTCAGCATCAGTCTCTTCATCATCGGGCGACGATATATCATTCGCGGATGAACCGCCGCACCGCGCTCCGCACCGTCGCCGTCGCGGCCGGCGCGCTCCTCTCGCGCCGCCTCCCCGTCGCCGCCGCCGCCGCGCCGGCTCGTCACGTCCTTCCGCCCGTGCGCGTCGCGCGCGAGCGCATCCTGCGCACCATCGTCGGGCTGCGCCCCTTCCGCCCCGCCGGCTTCGTGGTGCGCAGCGAGCGGCGCGGCGAGCAGCTCATCGTCCACAACTACGGCCACGGCGGCGCCGGCGTCACCCTCTCGTGGGGGACCGCCCAGCTCGCCGTCGACGAGCTCGTGCGCGCGGCGCCGGCCACCAAGCGCGCCGCCGTCATCGGCTGCGGCGCCGTCGGGCTGGCCACCGCGCGCCTCCTCCAGCAGCGCGGCATCGAGGCGACCATCTACGCGCGCGAGCAGCCGCCCCACACGACCTCCGACATCGCCGGCGCGCGCTGGTATCCCTTCGACCTCTTCGATCGCAAGGTGGTGACCCCCGAGCACCTGGCGACGCTGTGGCGCGCCAGCCGCGTCTCCTACGACGTCTTCCGCAAGCTCGACCCGGCGATCTACGGCATCCGCGATTACCCCACCTACGCCTGCCGGAATACGCCGTTTCCGCGCGAATCGCTGCTGAATTTCGATTCTCCCGTCGCTGCGCTGCTGCCGGGGCTGCGCGATTTGACCCGCGATGAGAGCCCCTTTCCCTATCCGATCGTTCGCCATTTCCAGACGATGATGATCGAGCCCGCCATCTACCTGCCGGCGGTGATGCGCGATCACGCCAAGGCCGGCGGCAAGATCGTCGAGCGCGACTTCAAGAGCGCCGACGAGCTGGCGGCGCTGCCCGAGCGCGTGGTCGTCAACTGCACCGGGCTCGGCGCGCGCGCGCTGTTCGGCGACGAGACGATGTTCCCCATCAAGGGGCAGCTCACCATCCTCCAGCCGCAGCCCGAGGTCCGCTACGTCACGCTGCCGCCCGACCTCTACATGTTCCCGCGGACCGACGGCATCGTCCTCGGCGGCACCTTCGAGAAGAACGTCTGGACGCTGGAGGTCAACTCCGCCGCCGAGGAGCGTATTCTTCAGGGACACACGCGCGTCTTCGCGCAGCTCGGAGGCTGATGCGCGCCCTGCCCGTCATTGCCGTCGCGGCGCTGGCGTCGGCCGCGTTCGCCGGCGGACCGCCGTCGCTGTCGCCGGTGGCGATGCGCGGTCCGTTTCCGTCTATCGAAAAAGCCTGCGCGGCGCTCGAGGGCGGCGGCCGCTGTCGAGCGCTCCGCACCGTCGAGGGCGAGCTCCCGGCGCCGATGCGCGCGGTCTCCGCCGTCGAGCGCCGCGGCTCCGGGCGGAGCGGGCAGCGGGTGACGCTCGCGGTTCGCACCGACGAGGGCTGGTTCGTGGAGCCCGGCGTCGCCGTCGAGGAGAGCGGTCGCTGCAGCGGCGAGGTCACGCTCGACGACGTCGGGCTCCACGTCTTCGTCGAGGGGGAGCCGGCGCGCGCGCTGCTGAAGCTGCGCACGAGGGGGAGCTGCGCGGGCGGGTTCGACGCCTACGAGTACGCGAACCGCTGGGACGATCGCGCCTGGATCCTCGGCGGCGTCGGCCCGTCGCAGCGGCCGAGCGCGACGCCGCCGATCCTCGTCGCGCAGCAGCACCGCTCCGAGGAGCTGCGCTACGCGACGGGGAAGCGGACCGTCAAGAAGGCGGGAGGCGCGCTGACCGTGCGCGTTCAGCCGGGGACGCTGGAGGTGGCCGGCCCCGTCGAGGGCCTCGACACCACCGTCGGTGCGGTCCTTCCGGCGGTGGGCGTCCACCCCGTCGTCTTCCCGTAGCCGCGCGCCGCGCGCGTGGCGCGCGTGGCGTTGCGACGGGCGATGGCGTCGGCGAGGCGGAGCGCGGTGAAGGTCGCGCCCGCGGCCGCGAGCAGCACGGCGTAGCCGCCGACGACGCGAACCGCGCCCTTCACCGTGCGCTCGACGACGCGCAGCACGTTCCAGGGCAGCCCTTCGAACTCGAAGTCGAAGTCGAAGTCGACTCCGTCGAGATCCATCAGCGGCTCCATCCGGCCTCCGTATCGATGATCGTGGGGACCGCGCTCGCCGAGTCGGGGACGCGCGCGGTCGTCGTCCGCGCGGGCGTGCCGACGCCGAACACCGCGGCGAGCGGCGTCACCAGCGAGACCAGCCCGCGCAGCTCCTCGGCGCGACGGCGCGAGCGCTCCTCGCTGTCGGCGTCGATGGCCGCGCGCAGCGACGGCGCGAAGCCGGCGACGAGGCGCGCGCGCTGCTCGGCGTGCTCGCGCGCGAGCCGGGCCTCCTCGGCCTCGAGGACGGTGAGGAGGCTCTGCTCGCGCGGCCCCGGCGTGCCGGCGAGCTGCAGCGCGTCCGCCTGCGACTCGAGGAGCCGCATCAGCGCCTCGGCGATCGAGCCCGGCTCGCTGGTGGGCATCGTCGACGGAGCGGTGGTCGGGGCGTTGCTGGTGGTCTTCTGCATGGCCTTTTTCTCCTTGTTCAAAACTGTCGTCTATCGAAATCAGGTGTCGAACGGGACGGCGCCGCTCGTGTCCCAATCGCAGGTCGCCGTGCTGGCGATCGCGCGGTGGCGCCGCTCGGCGCGGAAGCGACCGCGCAGGTGGTTGGCGGCGACCTGCCCGGCGATCAGCGTGAGCCAGGTCGCGAGCCGCGCGGTCCGGGGACCTCGCGCCCAGCGCGCCAGCCGCCGCATGTCGTGTTCCAGGAGCGCGAGATAGTAGTCACCGACGATCTCGTCCACCAGATCGGGCGCCCCGAGCGATCGCGCCGCGCGCGCCACCGCGCGCCGTACGCGCCCGCGCACCTGGGGCTCGTAGCGCCGCACGAGCTCACGCCAGGCGCGCGCGTCGCGTGCGAGCACGAGCTCGATCAGCGTCCCCTCATCCACCCCTTCGAGCTCCGTCCGCGTCGTCATGCAGATGGTTAAACACCACCCAACGCCCCTCCGCGGCGATCAAAGGAGGGACAAACGCAACCCCGCGATCGGCGGGCGGTTCTCGTCGCTGATGCGCTCCGGAAGTCCCCGCCGAACGGCGATGTCACAGGGGTCGAGTAGGGTGGGTAAAAAGGAGGTCGTGCTTCATGCCCTGGCTGTTGCTCCCCGGAACATTGAGGCAGCTCCGTCGCGCCCGTCAGATCGATCGCCGCGGGGCCGCGCGGTTGACGGGGCTCGCCATCGCCACCGTCCGCCGCCACGAAGAGTCGCCCTCGACGACGCGCGGGCTGCAGGACGAGACGGTGCGCCGCTACGCCTCGGCGTATGGCTGCGCGCCCGAGGCGTTCGCGCGCTGGATCGATCACGGCCAGCTGCCGTCGACGCGCGCCGCCGCCACGGACGACGACGCGCTCACCGACGAGGCGGCGCCGCCGCGGTCGACGCTGGCGCTGCGCGCGGCGTGCGAGCGCGCGCTCGGCGAGCCGCAGACCGTCGGCGAGGGCTATCCGCTCGTCGGGCCCGCCTTCCTCGAGAAGGTGAACACGGCCTGCGCGCTGTTCCGCGATCTGCGCGTCGCCGTCTCGGGGCGCGTCGAGGATCACGGCTACGCGCCGGAGTCGGCGGCCCGCGCCATCGACGCCGAGGTGGGCGTCGGCGCGCGCTTCCGGCTGAGCCGCGCGGTGGTGCGCGGCGTGCCGGTGTTCGCCACCGTGTTCACCCGTCGCCTCGAGCACACGCGCTATCTCCTCGAGCGCGCCGAGGATCGCCGGCGCGCCACCGTCCTCACGCGCGTCTTCGTGAAGACGCCCAGCGACGGCTGGAAGGGATTTTTTGTCTTCGAGAAACGGCCCAAGCCGCGCCCCTTCGCCTTCGTGGTCGAGGACATCCTCGACGACGACGCGGCCCGCAACGACGACGCGCGCGCCTGAGCTCTGTCCCACCGCGCGCATGTCTTCGCGCGCCCGGCGGGGGACCGTCTGTGAGACATTCAATTCGTGGAATCTGAATCGATTGTTTTCTTCGGGTTGATCGCCTTCGTCGCCGCGGTGGGTGGGCTCCTCATCCGCCGTCGCGTGAAGCTCGACCGCGCGCGTGAGTCGGCGCGCCACGATCCCGCGGCGCGCTCCGCGTTGATCGAGACGCTGCGAGAGGACCTCCGCGATGCTGTCGCGCGTTGACCACGCTCGTTCGCGGCGGCGGAGCCTATCGCTGAGGTAAGGTACGGCGATGGGATCGAGCGAGGCGACGGTCACGCTGGGCGAGGTCGAGCTGCCGTCGGGGACGATGGTGATCATCGACCCGGGGCTGGGGCGCTTCTGGCGGCACGACGGCGATCCGCGGTCGCCGCGACGCGCCGATCCGCTGCAGCTGGATCTGGAGATCGTCGGCCCCGACGCCGTCGAGGCGGGGCGTCGCTACGACCGGCAGTTCGATCCGCGGTTCCTCTACGACGTGCGCGATCCCGACGACGCCATCGCCCACTTCGCCGCGTTCTGCCGCGACGCCGGGCTCGATGCGCGGGCGATCGTCGCCGCCGAGCGCGTGCCGCACACCACGCGCGCGCGCCACGCCCTCGCCGCCGGCGACGGGGCGGGCGTCGTGCAGTACAACAACCTGTGGGGCGTCGTCGTCGGGGGGCTCCCGGCGGGGCGGCGCCTGCCGGTCGTCGGGTGGCTCCTACCGGACGATCACGAGCTCGCCGGTCGGTTTCGCACGATCGCGGTCCTCGTCGACGAGCAGGCGGCGGTGGTGCGCTCGCGGACGGTGCAGGGCGTGATGGTCGATCACGGCCAGTTGATGTGCGTCGGCCTCGAGCCGCTCGGCGCGTTCAAGATGTGGGAGCCCGCCGACGGGCTCGCCGACTATGTGTTCTGGGGGCGCGACGCCGAGCGCGTCGCGACGGAGCTCGGCGCCGCGCGCCTCGACGACACGCTGTTCGGATGGCGCGATCTGCCGATGGCCGACGTCGGCCGCCACGCCCAGCCGCTGCAGCAGCGCATCGCCGACGAGCGGCTGGCCATCGCCGTCGACTATCGGCCGCACGACAACCTCGAGGCGCTGAACGCGCAGATCCGCGGCTCCGATCGCCGCGCCGGGGTCGTCACCCTCGACGGCGCGGTGGCCTGCGGCTTCGACAACCGCTGGGGCGACGGCATCTTCGACGTGGTCGTCGATCACGACGCCGCGGGGCGCGTGGTGCGCGTCCGGCTCGACGTCGGCAACGAGGCGACGCAGCAGCGCCTGCGCGCGGTCCAGCTGCTGTCGATGGGGGCGATCGTCTCGCGCGCCATCCTCGACGGGGGACAGCCGCCGCGGTTCGCGCGGCGCGACGACCCCGACCGCCCGGGGGACAGCGGGTGGACGTTCCTCGCCGGGACCGAGGACGCCACCACCCAGTCGTCGGCCAAGAGCTTCGCGCTCGTGGCGCTCGGCGAGGTCGTGCGTCGCTTCCCGGCGGTGAAGGAGATCGTCGAGGCGCCGCCCGGTAGCGCCTTCCGGCTGCAGGGCCGGCGCTACGTCCCCGATGAAGGTGTCTAGCGGAAATCAATCGGCGTCGTGGCCGAGCGGGAGCAGCGGCTGCTGCAGCTCGATCTGCGACTCGCCGGAGAGGATGCGCTTGAACTCGCGGCGGCTCACCGAGACGTAGCGGTCGTTGCCGCCGATCTCGACCTGCGGCCCGTCCTGCACCGCGCGCCCGTGCGCGTCGACGCGCACCACCATCGTCGCCTTCCGCCCCGAGTGGCAGATGGTCTTGATCTCCTCGAGGTCGTCGGCCCACGCGAGGAGATAGCGGCTGCCCTCGAACAGCTCGCCGCGGAAGTCGGTGCGCAGCCCGTAGGCCAGCACCGGGATCCCGAGCTCGTCGACGACGTCGCTGAGCTGCCAGACCTGCGCCTTGGTGAGGAACTGCGCCTCGTCGACGAGCACGCAGTCGAGCGGCCCGCGCGCGGCGATGTCCGCGTCGGCGACCGCCTTGAGATCGTCGTCGGGGGTGAAGCGCCGCGCCGGCGCCTTGAGCCCGATGCGCGAGGCGATCATCCCCTCGCCGAAGCGGACGTCGATCGCCGGCGTGAGCAGCAGCGTGCGCATCCCGCGCTCGTGATAGTTGTACGCGGACTGCAACAACGTCGTCGTCTTCCCGGCGTTCATCGCCGAGTAGTAAAAATACAGCTTCGCCATCGGGTCCCCCGGCAGGATGCCCCCTCCCGCCGTCGCGATCCAGACCGTATCTCGTCCCTACGACATGGCCGGCGCGCCCCCCGACATCCCCGGCGTCCGTCACCGGTTCGTCGACGCGGGCGGGCTCCGGATGCACCTCGCCGAGGCCGGCCCCGCCGATGGAGAGCCGGTCGTCTGCCTGCACGGCTGGCCGCAGGACTGGCTGCTCTGGCGACGGGTGATGCCGGCGCTCGCCGCCGATGGGCACCGGGTGATCGCCCCCGACCTGCGCGGCTTCGGCTGGAGCGACGCGCCGCCCGACGGATACGGCAAGGAGCAGCTGGCGAGCGACGTGCTCGCGCTCGTCGACGCGCTGGGGATCGCGCGCTTCGCGCTGCTCGGCCACGACTGGGGCGGCTGGGTCGCGCTCCTCCTCGCGCTGCGCGCGCCCGCGCGCGTCCGGAGGGTGCTGGCGCTGAGCATCGCGTCGCCCCTCGGCGGGCCGCCGCTCCGTCGGGTGGCGCGCCACCTCCATCGGCTCGCGTACCAGCTGGTGCTGGCGACGCCCGTCCTCGGACAGCGGCTCCTCGCGCACCACCCGCGCCGCCTCCGCGCGCTGCTCCAGCGCAGCCTGCGCGGCGCGGCCGAGCCGGCGCTCGTCGACGGCTGGGTGGCGCGGCTGACGGAGCCGGCGCGCGCGCGATCGAGCGTGCTCCTCTATCGGACGTCCCTCGTCGACGAGCTGCCGGCGATCGCCCGCGGGCGGTACCGCGGCCGTCGCTATCAGGTGCCGGTGCAGCTCGTCGTCGGGCGCGAGGATCCGGTGGTCCGCCCCGCGCTCCTCGAGGGCGTCGAGGCGCAGGGCGACGCCGTCCGCGTCGAGGAGGTCGCCGGCGTCGGCCACTTCGTCGTCGACGAGGCGCCCGCGCTGGTCATCGACCGCGCCAGGTCGTTCTTTGTATGATGGCGGATCATGGACAGCCTGCTCGTCGTGCGGTTGTGGGCCGCGGCCGCCTGGGCCGACGGGAAGATGCACCCGAACGAGGCGGCGGCGCTGCGGCGCCTGATCTCCGCCAGCGAGGATCTCGACGGGGAGCGCGCCGCGCAGGCGCTGCAGCTCCTCGAGAGCGCCGACGTGAATCCGGCCGAGGTGAAGGCGCTGCCGCGTGACGCGCGCGAGGGCGTCTACCGCGCGGCGCTGGGCATCGTGAAGCTCGACGGCCAGGTCACCGACGACGAGCGCGCCTTCCTCGCGCGCCTGCGCGCCGCCATCGACCTCGACGAGGCGACCCTCGCGCGAATCGAGGCCGAGGCGCGTTGAGAAGAAAAACTCGTTCGCGTCATTGCAGTCCGTCTGCGGCCGGCTCGTATTCGTCGCGACTTCGCGGCTCGACGCGCTTCCACTTACACGGAGCACGGAGTGCGGAGCGCGGACGGAGATTTTCTGAATGACAAGAAACTCCGTCTGAGCTCCGTCCTCTTTCCTCCGTGTGAAATGAACGGTTACGTTCTTGCGTCGTGGAGTGTCCCCTCAGTTGCAGCCGGTGCAGGTCGCGGCAGGGGCGCCTTTGTACTGGCCCTTGGTGAGGAACCACTGCATCTCGCCGGCGGTGCCCGACGAGACGCTGGTTTGTTGATTGACGTGATAGTGGTAGACGGCCGTCGACGGGCTGTCGGGGGTCGTGTCGGTGTGCCCGCCGAAGGAGTCCAGCGTCGGAATCGACCCGTTGGCGTCGCGCCGCCCGTAGATCGGGTAGCCGTCGCGCATGACGCCGATGAAGCGCGCGTCGTCGTTCGAGATCGACAGCGGCTCCGAGTGGTAGTGGTAGACGCCGCTCATCTGCGGGTGCGCCGCGCAGCGGTCAAAGGTGCGCGCCTCCTGGAAGATGTCGTCGCCGGGCGCGGCGAAGTTGCCGAAGATGGCCACGCCGTTCAGCGCCAGCCCGACGACGGCGGTGGTCATCCGCCCGCCGGTGCCGCCGGGCGCGAGCGGGAAGTAGACCGACAGCGACTGCGCGGCGATCGTGTTGGGGTTCTGGATGGCCGCGGTGTAGCTCTCGTGGCAGGGGTTCGCCGACGGGAAGTAGTTGCTGAGGGTGTCGGGCTGATCGTCGGAGTCGGCCTTCACGTAGTCGGCGCCGTTCTGGCTCACCTTCGACAGCGTCACGCGGCAGGAGAACTGCAACCAGAACCCCGAGAGGCCGGCGGCCGTGCGGGCGGCGCGGCAGGCGCTCGTGTCGCGGTCGAGGACCGCGCAGCCGGAGCTCGCCACCGTCGAGGTCGCGCTGGTGTTGGCGGTGAGCGCGCAGGAGCCGCCGCCCCCGGCCAGATCGGTCGGCGAGCCCATGTCCGTCGTCGAGAGGCCGCCGCTCGAGCAGGCCGCGCTCACGCACAACACCACCGCCGCTCCGATCCTGCGCGTCGTCGTCGTCGTCATCGAGATCGATCCCCCTCGTCCGAGGATACCAAACCGAATTATAGTCGCCTCCATGACGACCTGGCGGTTCGTGGTGGTGACGTCGGTGCTGCTCTCGTCGGGGACGGCGATGGCGGCGGCGCGCTGCGAGTCGAAGGGGCACGGCGAGGTCCTCCGGCTGCGCGCGGCGGTGCGTGCCGCGCACGAGGACCTCTCGCGCGATCCGGCCCCCGCGCTGGCGCGCATCGTCGACGAGGCGCGGGCGCTGGTGGCGCGCGACCCCGACGATTGGGAGGCGCAGACCGAGCTCCTGACGATCGAGCGCATGACGCCGCGGGGCGATCGGCGGGACGCGCTGAAGGCGGCGGCGCAGGCGCCCGATGCGCCGGCGATGGCGTCGTTCGTCTACGGCTGGGCGCTCGCGGCGCACCGCCTGCTGGCCGCCGAGGCGCTGGTCGCCTTCGAGCGGACGCTCGAGCGCGACCCCGGCTTTGCGCCGGCGCACCTCGGCATCGCGCGGGCGAACATGATGCTAGACAAAAAAGACGAGGGCGCGCGCGCCGCGAGGGCGTGGCTCGCGGCCTGTCCTGACTCGGCGCTCGGCCTCCGGGCGATGTACGCGCTGCCTGGCGCGGAGGCGACGCGCTGGCTGCGGGCGCGGCTCCCGTCGCTGCCGCCCGACGAGCGGGCGGAGGCGTACCAGACGCTGTGGCGGCTGTCGTTCAAGGAGACGCCGCCGGCCAAGCACGCGGCGCTGCGCGCGCAGGTGGGCGCCGAGCTCGACGCGCTCGGGAGGCTCCCGCGCACGCTGCCGCTCCTCGACGCGCTGGCCAAGGGGGCGGCGCTCGCGCGCGACGAGAAGCGGCTGGCGGCGGTGCGCGAGGAGATCACCGCGCGCTTCCCGCGCTCGTCGGCGGCGTACGAGGCGGCCAAGGAGGCCGACGAGAAGGCGCACCCGGCGCCGGCCAAGGTCGACGCGAAGACGCGGATGGCGACGGCGCGCGAGCGGCTCGCGCGGCGCGCGGAGTGGGTGGCGCGCTGGCCGTTCGAGACCGATGTCCTCATGCAGCGGTTCGTCGATCTCGTCGAGATCAACGCGTCGCCGGCCGAGCTGGAGGCGATCGCGCCGTCGCTGTTGGCGCTGGCCGCGCGGGAGCCGATGCTGGCCGGGATGGTGGCGCGCGAGCTCATCGCGCGCGGGGTGCGGCTCGACGATGCGGCGCGGCTGTTCGAGTCGTCGCGCGGCGCGTTCGCCAAGAGGATGGGCGCCGATCGCCTCGCGCCGAACGCCGCCGTCCCGCCCGACGTGCGGGAGATGCTCGACGAGGAGCGCCGCGTCGAGGCGGGGACGCTCCTCCGGCTGCGCGCGCGGCAGGGGCGCCGCGCGGAGCTGCGGGCGGCGCTCGCGGAGCTGGAGGCGCTCGTCGACGCGGCGGCGCGCGGCAAGAGCGACGACGAGCGGCGCGACCTCGAGCTGGAGCGGTTCGACGCGCGCGCGATCGTCGCCGAGGCGGAGGGGCGCAAGGCCGACGCGCTGGCCTGGGCGTTCGCGGCGCGCGGCGGCGACAAGGGCTGGGTCGAGAGCGTCACCGCGACGGCGGCGTGGCGGCAGGGAAACCCGGTCCGGCTGTGGCGCGAGCTCGGCGGGACCCCGGAGGCGTGGGCGGCGCTCGTCGGTGCGGCGGGCGCGACCGAGGCGAAGGCGGCCGGCTGGCAGGAGGCGTCGCGCGAGCCCTTCCCGGCGTTCACGCTGCAGGATCTCTCGGGGCGCACGTGGCGCTCGACGGAGCTGCGCGGCAAGACGCTGCTCGTGAACTTCTGGGCGACGTGGTGCGAGCCGTGCAAGGCCGAGCTGCCGCACCTCGAGGCGCTGGCGGCGTCGCTGCGCGACCAGCGCGACGTCGTGGTGCTGGCGGTCAACCTCGACGACGACGTGGGGCTCGTCGCCCCCTTCGTCGAGGCGCACCGGATGAAGGTGCCGGTCGTGCTCGGGCGCGATCCGCTCGACCGGCTCGCGTCGCGCGGCATCCCCTACAACGTCATCGTCGACAAGCAGGGGCGCATGCGCTTCGAGCTGCGCGGCATGGACGAGCGCCTCGACTGGGCCGCCGCCGCCCGCGCCAAGCTCGCCGCCGCCGCCCGCTGAATATCTGTCTATCAGGAGCACCGCCCGTCGGAGAACTGACCTGCTCGACAAAATAGTCGGGACGGCTTGGGTTGTGCTTCCAGCGGTTCTCGAGGACGTAGCGGAGCGCGTTCTTCACCTCGGTCGGCGTCTTGAGAATCCGCATGTGATAGCGGTCGGCGAAAACCCGCCCTTTGCGTCCGAGGACGCGGTTGATCGCGCGGGCGATGCGAATCGCGAGTGCATGGAGCGCCCGCGACAGCGCGTCGCGGTTCGCCGCCTCGACGACGAGGTGGAGGTGGTCGCGCTGCACGCTGAAATGACAGAGACGGCCGCCGAAGGCCTCGCGGGCCCTCGTTGAAGACGCGCCGAATCGCCCGGAACACCGCCGGGCGACGCGCGCTCGGCAGGCGGCGTACGAGGGGGCGACGCTTGTGCGACACGCGGCGACCACCAGGACCCGGCTTGCGACCGGGCTTGCGCCGCTTCTTGGGCCGCCGCTTGCGAGCGCGAAACGAGAACGCGAGCTGCGGCGAAGCCCCAGAATTCACGGGACTAGCTTAGCTGCCCAATTGCCAAGAGTCAGGCGCCTCAGCGACGGGAAATGCAATATTGTCTATCGCAAAGACCGCCCCCGTCGCAGCGAAAGACGCGATGTGACTGGCATTGCTGCTAGGGGAGGGGGTAGGGGCCGCGCCAGCGGTCGAGGCCGCCGGCTTCGTGCAGCCAGAAGGCGTTGTCGTCGAGGAAGGCGTAGACGGTGGTGGCGGCGCCGACGACGAAGATGGCCGAGGCGGCGCGGCCCGTCGGAGAGCGCCAGGTGCCGGTGGCGTCGCGCGCGGGGAGGGCGGAGGTGGCGACGCGCGAGACGTCCGCCGGCGCGGGGAGGTGGACGCGGATCGCCTGCAGGCGGCGCCGCGCCGCGAGCGCGCGCTGGATCGCGCCGTCGCTGCGCAGGCGGGCCATCGCGTCGAGCGTGGTGCGCGCGGCGGGCTCGTCGCAGCCGGCGAGGCGCGTGAGCGCGACGTGGGCCGGCCCAGGGAGGTGGTTGTCGGAGAGCTCCCACCAGGCGGCGCGCCGGACGCGCTCGTCGCAGGGGAGCATCGCCTCGAGATCGCGGGCGGCCGCGGCGCGCTCGGCGGCGAAGGCGGCGAAGCGCGCGTGGAGGAGCTGTCCGGCGAGCGCCGCGGCCCGCTCCCGCGACGGGCGCGCGCGGTCGCGGAGGGTGGCGATCGCGCCGAGCGGCGGCGGCGACTGCCAGGTGAGCCCGGCCTGGTCCGCGCCCGGCCAGCGCGCGCTCTCCGTCGTGGTCGCGCCGCGGAGCGCGCGGTCACGGCCGATCCCGTCGTCGAGGAGCGCGATCATCGCCGCCTCGAAGCGCGCCGCGTCGCCGCTGTCGAGCGCGGCCAGGATCGCGTCGAGCCCCGCCACGCGCGGCGGCGCGTGATCGCGCGGCACCGGCGGCCAGGCGCGCGCGTGCGGGGCGTCGGGCGCACGCACCACCCAGCGCGCCCGCGTGGCGTCCCAGCGCAGCGACGGGCGGCGCGCGGCCCAGAAGCGCTCCCAGTCGTCGCGCGACGCCGAGGGCGACGGGCGATCGTCGAGCCCCTCGGTGATCACCGCCAGCCGCGCCGCCACCGCCTCGCGCAGGCGCGCGTCGCTCGTGTCGCCGAGCGCCGCCAGCGCGGCACGTCGCGCGCGACGTCGTGGAGGGCGGCCACCACGCGCGCCCCGTCGAGCTGGCCATCCCGCGCCCGCCCGAGCGCCAGCTCGATCACCCGCGCCTGCACCGCCGCGTCGTCGGGCCGCACCTCGCGCGCGATGCGCCGCACGTCGGCGAGCGCGAGCGGTGCGTGCTCCTCGAACATCACCATCATGCCGTCGCCGCCGCGCTCGGGCGTCTTGGGCGGCAGGCGGTCATTCTTGTCAAGCAGATAGAGCGCCCGCGGCGCGTCGCGTGGGCGCGGCGGCGCCACCGCCAGCTCGGGGTGGTCGGGCAGCCGATGCGCCTGGACGGCGACGATTGCCCGCTGGCCCGACGGCAGCGCCGGCTCGACGGCGATCGTCGCCTCGGGGACGAAGCCGCACAGCACCTCGACGACGCGCGCCCGCGCGCCCGTCCCCTCGACGACCAGCACCGACTCGGCGTGCTCCAGGTGCTCGCGCACGCCGGACACCATCGCCGCCATCGCCTCCCCTCCCGTCGCCAGCGCGATCGCCAACGCCGCGGCGATCGCCCCGAGGCGCCTCCTGGTCACTGTCCGAAGAGCCGGTCCGCCCACCAACCGATCGGGTCGGGGCGCCCGGTGATGTTCTCGACGCTCCGCCCCGAGGCGCTGTTGGCGATCGCTCGCGGCACGCTGATGCAGCGCCCCTCGCGCGCCAGCCGCTCGGCGGTGCGCACGTCGTCGGCGAAGTGCACCGACTCGCCGCACTGATGGCAGTGGCGCACCCGCGCGTCGTCGGTGGGCGCCAGCGACTCCCACCGCCGCTCGCACTCGAAGGTGAAGCGCACGCGCGGCGCCTCGTCGGCGGCGCTGCCGCAGTTGAGCAGGACGTCCCGCCGCATGAGCTGCAGCCAGAGCGGGTGGCACAGCTCGGTGAGCTCGTCGAAGCGCGCGCGCACCGACGGGTCGGGGCTGGCCGCGCGGTGCAGCGCGACCTCGAGGCGCAGCCACTCGGCGCGCTCGGGCGCGCGCGCCTGGATGGCGTCGGCGTAGGCGCGTCGCGTCTCGTCGTCGAGCGCGACCCGCTCGTTCATCGCCCGCACGAAGAACGGGCGCTCGTCGGGGGCCTCGAAGAACTGCGAGATGCTCATGGATGTCCTATCGTACGCCATGATCGCCGTCCCCGCCGTCGAGACCGAGCGCCTCCTCCTGCGCGGCCACCGCCGCGACGACCTCGCCGACTGCGCCGCGATGTGGGGCGATCTCGAGGTCACGCGCCACATCGGCGGGCGCCCCTTCACCGAGGAGGAGGTCTGGGCGCGGCTCCTCCGCTACCTCGGCCACTGGGACCTGATGGGCTTCGGCTACTGGATCGTCCACGAGCGCGCGAGCGGGCGCTTCGTCGGGGAGGTGGGCTTCGCCGACTGGCGCCGCGCGATCGAGCCGCCGCTCGACGGCGCGCCCGAGCTCGGCTGGGCGCTGTCCCCGTGGTGCTGGGGCCGCGGCTACGCCACCGAGGCCGTCGCCGGCGCGCTCGCCTGGGGCGACGCGCACCTCGCCGCGCCGCGCTCGGTCTGCATCATCGACCTCGACCACCACGCCTCGCGCCGCGTCGCCGAGAAGAACGGCTATCGCGAATCGGGCCGCGCCACCTATCGCGGCGCCGACATCACCCTCTTCGAGCGGGGCAATCGCTCGATTTAGTAGAGCGTCGCCGCCTGCAGCGTCACGTTGCCGCCGCCGGCGTGGTCCTTCAGGTCGCGCCAGGCGACCTCGAGCGTTTGACCCGGATTGAGCGCTCGATAGACGAACGTATAGCGCCGATATATGCCGGGGCCGCTCGGGCTCCCGAGGACCACGTCGCGGTACTCGACCGCCGAGCCGTCGCTCATGCGCGCGGTCACCTCGACGTCGGAGAGGAACCCGCTCAGGTAGACGTTCAAGGTCCGCGTCGTCGTCTCCGCCGGCGCCGTCAGCGCGAAGCCGTTCCCGGCGCCGAGGATGAAGATGCCCGTCGAGGTCTCGGTCGCCGTCGCCGTCGGCGCCCCGTCCGACCAGCTGAAGCGCACGTGGTTGTCGACGTACTGGTGCAGCTCGCCGCCTCCGACCACGCGCACCACGCCGATCAGCGGCTCGGCGACGCTCTTGCGCGTCACCGTGCGCTCGCCCCACAGCCCCCAGTGGACCCAGTCGAGACGCCCCTCCTGGGTCAGATCGACCGCCCCCGTCGGGTCGCTGCTCACCGGGTCGAGCTGCCCGCCGAGATCGGGGCGCGGGAGGAGGTCGGGCGCCGGGCCGGCGTGGTCGACGGCGGGCCCCAGATCGGGGGGGCTCCCCCCCTGGTCCTCGCGCGTGTCGGGGTCCGCGGCCGCACACCCGGCAGCGACGAGCACCGTCGCGCACAGTGTGAGTCGAAGCCTGCTCGCCTGCGTGCCCATCGTTCCGCCTGCACGCGGCATCTGCATACGCCGCACCGACCGAAACGTGGGCTGCCTCGCGCTGCAGGGCGCGAGAGTTGCGCAAACTTCGCGTTCCGGTCTACGAGCGCTCCATTTTTTCGGAGCTCATCGGCACTTCAGCCAGGCGACGAACCCGGCGTGCTGAGCCTGGATCGAGCGCCCCGCGACGCCGTTCGCGCCGAGCCAGGCGCAGTAGAAGGCGCGCACCGCCGCCGCGTCGAGCGCCGCCTCGGAGGTGGCGCTCAGCACCGAGCGCTGCGCCGCCTCGCGCGCGGCCCGGAGCGGGTGCTCCTTCGTGACCGGGAAGAAGCCCTGCGGCGTCGCCTCGCCGAGGCGCGTGGCCACCCCCTCGACGGAGATCGCCCCGTCGGGCGCGATGCGCACCCGCCCCCACGGCGGCGCCGTGCGCTCGGCGTCGCTGAGCGAGGGATCGAAGCGCGCGGCGTAGGCGTGTACGAGGGTCGCGCCCGTCGGAGGCCACGTCGCCGGGAAGGGCGGCGACAGGCGCAGGTCCCACCCCGCGCTCCCCTCGACCTTGGCGAACGCCGCCTTCGCCGCCGCCTGCACCGCCTGCAGCGTCTGTGTGAGGTCCACGCTCTTGCCTCCTCGTGCAGTCGCGGCGCACGTCAACGCCGCCGCGATCCCCAGCGCCACCCGGCGCGCGCGTCCGCCCATCCTTCGACGATACACTCGACGCGCATGGGCCCGAAGAGCGAAGAGGTGCACGAGCGCGCGCTCGCGCGGCTGCGGCTCGTCGTCGAGCGCTGGACGCTGGCCGAGGCCGCCGACGCCTTCCTCGCCAGCCTCTCGACGCGGCGGATCGACTGGCGGCGCGCGCTCGGCGCGCGGGTGGTGGCGCGCCACCTCCCGGAGCACGTTTATGTCAAGCAGCAACGCTACTCCTCGAATGACCGCTGCGGGGTGTGCGGCCTCGTCGGGTACGACGAGGGGAGCGGCGACTCGCCGGCGGTGCTCGCCGGTTACCTCGAGGAGCTGGGCGACGCGCGGCCGCGTCCGACGCCCGCCGACATCGCGGTGCTGAACGGGATCTTCGCCGCCGTCGCCGAGCAGCAGCGCCTGTCGATCGACGGGCGGGTGCGCCGCGCCGATCTGGCCAAGGCGCTCGGCGCGGTGGTGAAAGGGAACAAGGACGAGCGCATGGAGCTCCTCGACGATCTCGGGCGCGCCTCGATGCTGGCGACGGCGGCGGCGCCCGGCTTCCTGCGGCGCTTCGTCCCCTACGACGAGCGCGCCGAGGGCGGCGGCAACAACGAGTTCGCCTATCCCTTCGCGCTGTGGACCGCCGCCGACGGGATCGACGTCGAGGCGGCGCGCGAGCTCTTCCCCCACCCCGGCGTGGTGCTCGACACAAAATCAGCGGCGCCGCCGGTCGCTGACGGGACGGCGGCGCGCGCCGAGCTCGAGCGGCTCTCGGCGACGGCGCGCGGGAGCGACCGCATCGCCGAGGTGCCGTTCGCGCCGGGTGGGCTGTGGATCGCGCGCCTCGACGACGGGCGCTACGCGCTGTTCTACAAGGTGAAGCGGCGGTGGCGGTGGGTGCCGGGCACGCGCGAGGAGGTGCTGGCCTGCGTGCCCGACGCGCTCTTCGACGCGGCGGTGGCCGCGCTCGGGCGGTGACCCGCGCTCAGCGCAGGCCGTTCGACAGGAAGCGCTTCAGGTAGCCGTAGGTCCCGACGCTGCCCGCCGAGTTGCAGATCGGCGAGGCCGACCCGACCGGGCAGTCGAGGTCGCGATCGTACGACCAGTAGTGCACGCCGGCGAGGCCGTTGGCGACGGCGAAGCGGCTCACCGTGTCGACGTCGGCGAGCGTGAAGATCTCGCCCTGCACGTCGTTGCCGCCGATCATCGGCGTGAGCTCGATCGCCGAGAAGGGGACGCCGAAGTGGTCGCGGAGGTTATAAGCGGCCTGAATGGCTGACTGCCCCATCTGGCACTGCCCGTTGGCCACCACGCAGACGCCGGCGCCCGGCGAGCCATAATCCATGGTCATGAGGTTGACGGTGACGTAGCTCGGCCAGGTCGACGCCGAGCCGTTGAAGCCGAAGACGCTCTTCATCGCCGCCAGCGCCTGATCGCCGTGCACGTTGAAGCTCGAGGGCGCGCTCGCCCCGAGCGGCTGCGCCGTCGAGCCGCCGGCGTTGTTGGCCAGCGTCGCCAGCGTCAGCGAGAAGCGCAGCTTCGGGTAGCGGGCGTGCGCCGCGACGATGCGCTGCACCAGCGCCTGGATCTGCGCCTGCGACTGGCCGGCCTCGATGTCGAAGTCGACGCCGAGGAGCTGCGGCGAGGCCCAGCGATCGATGAAGGCCGCCATGCCCGCGTCCGTACCGCAAGTAAAGCTGCCGGCCGCGCCGCCCGTCGAGAGGACGTAGCCGATGCCGGCCTGCGTGAGGAGCGGGACGTTCGCCGTCGCCATCGCCGCGCCGGGGACGCCGCCCCAGTTCTCGCTGCCGCACTCGCCGGTGGCGAAGGCGAGCGTGACCACCTTGGCGCCCGAGGCGGCGGCGTCGGCGGTGAAGGCGCGGCGCGCCCCCGACACCGACGTCGAGATCACGTTGGTGTTCCAGTCCATGTTGATGCTGGTGTCTTTGTAGGGGCTGAAGACGACCGAGCCCGCGCTGCCGGTCGGCGGCGGCGTCGTCGACGGCGGCGGGGTGGTCGACGGCGGCGGGGGGGTCGACGGGGGCGGCGTGGTCGACGGCGGCATCGTCGGCGGGGTGCCGTTGCAGCCCGTCGAGGCGGAGGCGGCGCAGGTCACCGGCTCCCACAGCGCCGGCACCGCGTCGGGCGTCCACGACGGCAGCGCGGAGTGCGCCTGCACGCAGCGATAGACCTGCGCGTTGTAGCGGACGAGGTTGGCGACGGCGTAGGTCGCCGCGCCGGACCAGGCCGGGATCGTCGACGGGCACATCACCGTCAGGCCCGCGCCGCCGCAGGCCACGCCCGACGGGGGCGGGCTGCTCGACGGGGGCGGGCTGCTCGACGGCGGCGGCGTCGTCGACGGGGGCGGCCCGCCGGCCGAGCACTCGACGCGATCCCACAGCGCGGCGACGGCGTCGGGGGTCCAGGTCTCGAGCGCGGTGTGCCCCTGCACGCAGCGATAGATCGCGCCGGCGTAGGAGACGAGCGCGTTGGGCGCGTAGGTCGCCCCCGCGCGCCACGCGTCGAGCGAGGCGGGACAGGTCACCGCCAGCGCCGTCGCCGACTCGCCGTCGCTCCCGGGCGCGCCGGTGCAGGCGGCGGTCGCCAGCAGCAGGAATGTCGTTGTCGTTCGGAGGACCCGGCTCAGCGTGGAGGTCGTCGTGTGCATGCGAGGCCCCCATCGCAAGCCGCGCACCAGTCGAGCTCCGTCGAGATTTCGCGCACTTCCGCGCCGCGGCGCGGGGCCCGGCGCTCCACCCGTCAACCGCTGGTTGACGCGATCAGGGCGCGGGCGCGATCGCGAGCACCACCGTCCAGGCGGTGCCGCTGAAGGTCCCGGTCATCGACCCGACGATGGCGCCGGTGTCGCCGGCGTTCGCCTGCGTCGTCCACGCGACCTGCTGCGAGGTCCAGTCCCACGCCGAGCCGCCGCGATCGCCGATCTGCGCGAGGGCGGTGTACCCCGACGGCGGCATGAAGGTGTTGGTGCCGACCTGCCCGAGCCAATCGGCGCCCGAGGCGTAGAGGATGGCGCAGTTGGGGACCGTGGTGCGCACGCCGATCGCGCCGCCGACGACGGGGCTGGTGCCGCCGCCGGGATCGTAGGTCGCGAGCGAGGCGTTGATCGGCGCCGCGCGGTTCACGCCGGAGACGGCGATGAGCGAGATCGTCGTCGAGCCGCTGCCGAGCCCGGCGCCGTAGCTGCCCGCGTACGTCGCCGGCTCCTGGTTGGCGATCTTCCAGGCGACGACGTAGGTCTGGCCGTCGTTGCCAAAGAACTGCTGCGCGAGCTGCGTGAACCCCGGCGCGACCGGGTTGGGCCACAGCGTGTTGCTGCCGTTGTCGGTGCTGCCGATGAAGAGGACCAGGTCTCCGTCGACGATGCCGGTCGTCGGGACCTCGTACTTCTCCTTGGCCATTCCGGGGCCCGAGGTGAAGGTCGTCCCGCTGTAGTTCGAGAACCAGGCGTTGGTGACGAGCCGCGGGGTGGGCGCGACGGTGGTGCCGCCGCCGTCCATCCGCGCGTCGCCGCCGTCGACGCTGCCGCCATCGGGGCCGCCGTCCGCGCCGCCGTCGACGTCGGTCTCGTCGATGAAGGCGAGCGGCACGCGGATCTGCTCGTGCGGCCGCGCGGTGACCGAGGTGCGCGCGTGCAGCGTGCCGCGATCGCTGACCGCGGAGAGATCGATCGCCACCGTCTGCGCGACGTCGGGCAGCTCGATCACCAGGCGCGCCGGCAGGCCGCCCGGGCCGAGCGTCTTGGTGGCCAGGGCGGTGCGTCCGGAGCCGAGCACGATCGCCGCGTCGATGCGCGTGACCGTCGACGGGCCGGTCAGCTCGAGGAGGAGCGAGGTCCCGCCGTCGCCGCACGCAGCGAGCGCACACGCCAAGAGCGCGATCCCGAGCCCCGTCCGGACGTCCCGTCGCCCAACCATTCCGGATCGAGCATAGCCGAGTCGCTACACCGACGCGAACTCGGCGGGGTCGGCGTCGGCGCGCAGCCCGGCGAGCGCCCCGAACACCGCCTCGAGCGAGGCGGGCTTGACGAGGAGCGCGTCGAAGCCGCACTCGGCGGCGCGCGCGCGGTCGCTCTCCTGGCCGTAGCCGGTGATGGCCACGAGGCGCACCTCGGCGCCGCGACGGCGGAGCTCGCGCGCCACCGCGTAGCCGTCGAGCTCGGGGAGGCCGATGTCGAGGAGCAGCGCGTGCGGCTCCCACTGCGCCGCCATGCGCAGCGCCGACAGCCCGTCGCCGGTCGTGCGCACGTCGTAGCCCGCGTCCTCGAGCGCCAGCGAGAGGAGCGCCGCGGCGTCCTCGTTGTCGTCGACGACCAGCACGCGGATCCCGGGGGCGACCCGGCGCGCGGGCGCCCCCGCCGCCTCGTCGTCGACGACGGGGCGGGCGACGGCGCAGGCCGGCAGCCGCACGGTGAAGAGGCTGCCCTGACCGGGGCCGGCGCTGGTCGCGCTCACGCGCCCGCCGTGCAGCTCGACGATCGAGCGCACCAGCGTGAGCCCGATCCCCAGGCCGCCCTGCGCGCGATCGAGCGTGCGCTCGGCCTGGACGAACAGATCGAAGACGCGCGGCAGGAGCTCGGCGCGGATGCCGACGCCGCTGTCGCGCACCTCGATGAGGAGGTCGTCTCCGTCGCTGCGCCAGGAGACCCCCACGCGCCCGCCGGGCGGCGTGTACTTGACGGCGTTGCCGACGAGGTTGCTCATCACCTGCACCAGGCGCGCGAAGTCGCCGTCGACGGCGGCGGGGAGGTGCGGGCGCTCGGTGGTCACCTGGTGGCCGCGCGCGACGATCATCGGCGCCACGTTCTCGAGCGCGTTCTCGACGACGCGCGCCACGTCGCAGCGGGCGCGCGCCAGGCGGATCTTGCCCTGGGTGATGCGTGAGACGTCGAGCAGATCGTCGACGAGGTGCACGAGCTGGCGGGCGTGGCGCGCCACCACGTCGCGCGCGCGGGCCATCTGCGCCGGCTCGTCGGCGCAGCGCTGCATGAGCTCGACGGCGGTGAGGATGGGCGCGAGCGGGTTGCGCAGCTCGTGCGCCAGCGTCGCCAGGAAGACGTCCTTGCGGTGGTCGGCTTCGGCCAGCGCGCGGGCGCGCTCCTCCAGCGTGCGCTGCGCGCGGTCGCGGGCGATGGCCAGCCCCGCGAGGTGCGCCGCCACCTCGATGTGCCGGAGGTGCTGCGCCGTCGGTGCGGCGGGGCGCGGCGTGTAGATCGCGAAGGTGCCGAGGATGGCGCGGTCGGGGGCGCGGATGGGCTTCGACCAGCAGGAGCGCAGGCCGTGGCGGAGCGCGTGGTGGCTCCAGCCGACCCAGAAGGGGTGCGTGGAGATGTCCTCGGTGATGGTGAGCTCGCCGGTGAAGGCGGCGTTCCCGCAGGCGCCCACGCCCGGCCCGATGCGCACGCCGTCGATCGCCGCGGTGTAGTCGACGGGGAGGCTCGCGGCGTGCCCGTGCCACAGCCGATCGTCGACGAGGAAGAGGATCGAGCCGCGCGCTCCGGGGAGCTGCGACTCGATGAGCGCGTTGATCTCGGCCAGGATGTCGTCGAGGAGCTCGCCGCCGGCCACCATCTCGAGCAGGCGGTTCTGTTTGGCGAGCAGCCGTTCGTCCAAGTGGGTCGCGGTCATGTCGTCGTCGAGAAGAGGCGGTCACCCTAGCGCGAGCGGGTTTGCGCGCCAGTCGAAAACACCGCTTTTCGAAATGGCGCGGGGTCAAAACGGCACGCGATGGGGTCAATCGGCGGACACTCTGTCGCGGCGGGCCCCGGCGGATGCGCGGCGGTCACCGTCGCTCCGTCGGAGAGGCGCACGGCCCGCGGCTTGCTGGAGGGCGGGCGCACAGCCGGAGGGCGTGCATGCGCAGCGCGAAGCTCGGAGCGATCTTGTTGTCGGTGTGGAGCGGCCTCAATGGCCTCGCCGGCGCGGCGGTGACCGCGCTGACGGTGGCCTCGCGGCCGCCGCCCGCGCTGGCGATGGCGCTCTCGGGCGCGGAGATCGCGCGGCTCGATCCGCGCGTGCGCGACGTCGTCGCGGCGCAGGCGGCGCTCTGCAATCCCCTCATCGTCGCGCTGTGCGCGATCGTGCTGGCGATCGTCTGGACCAGCCTCGTGCGCGGGGCGCGCTGGGCCTGGTGCCTCGGCCACCACAACCTCGTCGCCAACGTCGTCTCGACGGTGCTCTTGCTGGCGGCGCTGGCCCTCACCGGCAGATACGCGCTAGACAAGAAAGCACGCGCCGGCTAGAACCGAGGCGTGGGCCCGCGACTCGCCGAGCTGATCGGCAGCCTCTCGCTCGCGACCGACCTCGCGGCCGGCTTCGCGCTCGAGACGGCGCTGCGCACCTGCCTGGGCGCGGTGCGGCTCGGGCGCGCGGCCGGCGTCGACGGCGAGGCGCTGCGCGACGTCTACTACACCGGGCTCCTCCGGTTCATCGGCTGCACGGCTTTTTCGCACGAGCAGGCCTGGTACGGCGCCGGCGACGATCTCGCCTGGTCGCGCGAGCTCGCCACCGTCGACGCGGCGCGACCGGCCGACGTCCTCGCGACGGTGGTGCGGCGCGTGGGGCGCGGCGCGGGGGCGCTCCGGCGCGCGCAGGCGGTGGCGCGCACGCTCTCCGATCCGAAGGCGCCGAAGGAGTTCGCCACCGCGCACTGCGGGCTGGCCGTCCGGCTGGCGGCGCGGCTCGGGATGAGCGAGCGCGTCGTCGCGGCGCTCGGGCAGATCTACGAGCGCTGGGACGGCAAGGGGCAGCCGCACGGGGTGCGCGGCGCCGCCATCGAGCTGCCCGCGCGCCTTATGCACGTCGCCTGGCGCGCCGAGGTCCACCGCGCCGCCGACGGTCCGGCGCGCGCCATCGAGGTGGTCGCCGAGCGCGCCGGCGGCGAGCTCGATCCCGCGCTGGCGCGCCGCTTCGTCGCCGAGGCGCGCGCCATCTTCGTCGAGCCGCCGTCGTCGTCGGTGTGGGAGCCGTTCCTCGACGCCGAGCCGTCGCCGCACCGCCGCGCCGTCGACGCGGCCGCGGTGGCCGAGGCCTTCGCGCAGTTCGTCGACATCAAGTCCCCCTTCACGCTCGGCCACTCGACGGGCGTGGCCGCGCTCGCCGCCGCCGCCGCGCCGCGCCTCGGGCTCGACGCCGAGACGCTGCGGCTCGCCGGGCTGCTCCACGATCTCGGGCGCGTGAGCGTGCCGAACGGCATCTGGGACAAGCGCGGCCCGCTCAACGCCGTCGAGTGGCAGCGCGTCCGGCAGCACGCGCTCGAGACCGAGCACATCCTCGGGCAGACGCCGCTCTTCGCCGAGCTGGCGGCGATCTGCGGTCAGCACCACGAGCGCACCGACGGGAGCGGCTACCACCGCGGGGTGGCGCCGGCCGACCGCGCGGCGCGCCTCCTGGCGGCGGCCGACGCCTATCACGCGATGCGCGAGGAGCGCGCGCACCGCCCGGCGCTGTCGGCGGAGGCGGCGGCGCGCGCGCTCGTCGACGACGCGGAGCGCGGGCGGCTCGACCGCCAGGCGGTGGAGGCGGTGCTGGCGGCGGCGGGGCAGCCGGTGCGGCTGCGCGGCGAGCTGCCCAACCAGCTCTCGGCGCGCGAGGTCGAGGTGCTGTGCCTGCTCGCGCGCGGGCTGTCGAACAAGGAGATCGGCGCGCGGCTGCACATTTCGGCGAAGACGGTGCAGCACCACGTCGCGCACATCTACGAGAAGACCGGCGTCTCGACGCGCGCGGCGGCGGCGCTGTTCGCCGTCGAGAATCGGCTGCTGGACGCAAAATAGGCCATCTGGCCGATGGGCCGCGCGCGGCGCGCGCCGTAGCGTCGTTCGCATGACGGGAACGACGATCAATGAGCTCTCGGCGATCGAGCTGGCGGCGCGGATCGCGCGCGGCGAGGTGAGCGCGGTCGAGGCGGTGGAGGCCCACATCGCCCGCGTCGAGGAGGTGAACCCGCGGCTCAACGCGCTGGTGGTGAAGCGCTACGACGAGGCGCGGCGCGAGGCGCAGGCCGTCGACGAGCGGCGCCGCGCCGGGCAGGCGCTCGGGCCGCTCGCCGGCGTGCCGGTGACCATCAAGGAGTGCCTGGACCTGGCGGGCACGCCGTCGACGTTCGGCCTCGAGTCGCGCCGCAACGCGCACGCCTCCGTCGACGAGCTGCACGTCGCGCGGCTGCGCGCGGCGGGCGCGATCGTGATCGGCAAGACCAACGTCGCGCAGCTCCTCCTGTTCATCGAGACCGACAACCCGGTCTACGGGCGCACGAACCACCCCGACGACCCCGAGCGCTCGTGCGGCGGCTCGTCGGGCGGGGAGGGCGCGCTGTTGGCGACGGGGGCGAGCGCGCTCGGGCTCGGCACCGACATCGGCGGCTCGGTGCGGGTGCCGGCGGCGTTCTGCGGCGTCTACGCGCTGAAGCCGACGTCGGGGCGCTGCGACGATCCGGGGCGGTTCAGCGTCCCCGTCGGGCAGCGCGCGGTGCCGAGCCAGGTGGGCGTGCTCGGGCGGAGCGCGCGCGACGTGGCGCTCGGCCTCGAGATCATCCACGGCGGGCGCACGCCGTCGCCCGACGGGACGCTGGCGCCGCCGGTGGCGCTGGGCGATCCAGCGGCGATCGACGTCGCCCGGCTGAAGATCGCCTGGCACGACGACGACGGGACCTTCGCGCCGTCGCCGGCGGTGCGGCGGGCGGTGCGCGAGTCGGCGGAGCGGCTGCGCGCGCGCGGGGCGAACGTCGTCGCGTGGACGCCGCCCGAGGTGAGCCGCGCGCGCGACCTCTTCTTCGCCCTCCTGTCGGCGGACGGGCTCGCCGGCTGTCGTCGGATGCTGGGGCGCGGGCGGCGCGATCGGCGCATCGCCGCGCTGGCGCTCGGGGCGTCGAAGCCGCGGCTGGCGCGCGCGCTCCTCGGGATGACCGGCCGCGGGCGGTTGGCGCGCGAGATCGTCGCCAACTACGGTCCCGCCGAGACCGATCGCTACTGGCAGCTCGTCGAGGCGGCGCTGGAGTACCGGCGTCGCTTCGCCGAGGCGGCGGCGGGGTTCGACGCGATCCTCTGCCCGGCGACGGCGCTGCCGGCCTATCGGCACGGGGCGGCGGAGGAGCTGGTGCTGGCGGGCGCCTACACCTGCCTGTGGAACCTGCTCGGCTGGCCGGCGGGGATTGCGCCGGTGACGCGCGTGCAGGCGGGGGAGGAGTCGGACCGCGCGCCCTCCGACGACAAGATGGACCGGGCGGCGCGCGAGACCGAGCGCGGGTCGGCGGGGCTGCCGATCGCGGTGCAGGTCGCGGCGCCGCCCTGGCGCGAGGACGTGGCGCTGGCGGTGATGGCCGCGCTCGAGCCCGAATTTGCGCGAGACAGAAATCGCGCCGCGGGCTAGAACCCCCGTCGCCGCACCTCGAGGCGGTGCAGGATCGCCGGGCGCGACCTTGACGGTCCTCCGGCGGGCGACCGATCATCGACCGATGGGGCTCCTCGATGTCTTCAACGCGGTGAGGCGCGCGGCGCCGCCGCCGGCCGGCGATGGGCGCGCGACGACGAAGGCCGGCGAGGTGCTCGACCTCGAGCTCTTCAAGCGCGACAACTGCCCCTTCTGCCAGCGCGTCTACGCGACGGTGCGGCGGCTGCGCGTGCCGGTGCGCCTGCGCGACATCAACGAGGACGACTCGGCGGCGAAGACCCTCGTCGACGTCGGCGGCAAGCGCCAGGTGCCCTGCCTCTTCGTCGACGGCAAGCCGCTCTACGAGTCGGCCGACATCATCCGCTTCCTCGAGGAGCGCTTCGCCTGATCGCGAGAGAAACATGGATGGATTGACCCGGGTCCTCCGGTCGATCGCGACGCCCGCCTGGTGCGCGCGTGGCAGCGACGCGATGGTGAGCCCGGCGAACAGCTTCGGCATCATGGACGGCGGGCTCGACCGACCTTCGACAAGATCCACCTCGTCCATCGCGCCGGACCGAGGTTGCTGTCTAGCGTAAAGTCGCGCGCTCAGCGCCTCTGCGGGCCCTTCAGCTTCTTCAGCCGATCGGAGACCGAGCTCATCCGGTCGCGGATCGTCGCCAGCGACTCGCCGACCATGACCTGCGCCGGCTCGGCGGTCTCGGGCAGATCCATGAGGCGCCGCACGTCGGCGAGCTCCTCGCCGAGGAGCTCCGCGCGCAGCGAGGCCAGCTCGTGGATGACGAGCGTGCGCTGCTCGGGCGAGATGCCGAGGTAGGCGTAGGCGCGCTCGATGTGCTCGGGGGCGAAGGCGCGGATCTCCTTGCCGAGCCAGGCGGTGGCGGTGACCATGCCGCGCGTCAGCAGCGACGAGGAGATCACCGCCGTCGGCAGCGCCGCGATCCCCGGCACGGCGGCGATGGCCTTGCGCTGCGCGCCGTTCGGGCCGCCGCCGTCGCTCATGATGAGCGCCCACGACCCGCGCGAGCTCGCCATCGCCTCGGCCGCAGTCCGCGCCTCGTCCACGTAGCGATTCCATTCCTCGTCGGTCGGCGGCGTCTCGGCGTGCGCCGCCACCATCTGGAGTGGAGACCGCTGGAGGTATCGCCACGCCAGATTGCGCTGGGTCTTCACCCGCCGATCATATCACCAGCGACTCGACCATCGCGGTGAGCGTGGCGCCCGCGTCGCTGCGCTGGACGCGCTCGGCCATCCGGAGGCGCGGCGCGGCCGGCAGCTCCAGCGCGCCAGCGAGGGCGCGCTGGAGCGACCTGGGCGTCACGCGGGCGAACGGCGGCGACGGCGGCGCCAGCCCGGCTCGACGGAGGGCGTCGGCGTTGTGGAACTGATCGAGCGCGATCGGCAGCACCACCTGCGGCACCCCGGCCCGCAGCGCCGCGGCGGTGGTCCCCGCGCCGCCGTGGTGGACGACCGCGGCGACGCGCGGGAAGAGCAGGTGGTGCGGCGCCTCGCGCCCGACGAGGCAGCGCCGCCCCGTCTCCTCGATGGCCCGTCGCAGTCGCTCCACGACGGCGGCGCGCGCCGGCCCCTCCATGCTGCCGAAGCCGACGTAGACCGGCGGGGCGCCGTCGCGCAGCCAGGCGTCGAGCGCCGGATCGAGCGGCGCCGGATCGTCGAGGAAGAGAAATCCTGTATAGCGAAAACGCGGCGCCCACGTCGGGTCGGGCGGCAGGAGCTCCTCGTCGGCGGCGACCGCGGTCGGCGTGTCGGTGAAGAGGTGGCGCCCGAGATCGGCGAGCGGCGGCAGGCCGATGCGCGCGCGCCCCGCGTTCACCAGCGGACGCATCATGCGCTCCTGCAGCGCGCCGAAGAGGCGCCACAACAGGCGATTGATCCAGCCCGGCAGCCCGCGCCACGGCACCACCGGCGGTGGGTGCGCCGCCGTCGGCAAGGGCGGCGTCGAGAGCGTCAGCTTGAGGCTCGGGATCCCCAGCGCCTCGGCCGCGGAGGTGCCTCCGAGCGCCATCCCCGTCGACACGATGGCGTCGGCGCCGCGCGCGAGCTCGACCAGCGCCGGGAACTGGAGCGGCAGCCGCTCGGCCAGATAGCGCCGTACGTCGCCGAGGGAGCTCCGCTCGGTCTGCGCCGCCATGCGGGCGAGCGTGTCGTCGCCGAGCGCGCGGTGCTCGAACCCGAGCGCGCGCACCCACGCCGCGAAGCTCGGCGGGCAGGCGACGAGCGCCTCGTGTCCGCGCCGTCGCAGCGCCTGCGCCGCCGCGAGGATCGGCTGGATGTCCCCGCGCGTCCCAATCGAAGCCAACACCACCCGCATCGCGCATCACTGACACCGCGCGCCCGCGGTGGTTCCTCGGGACCCAGTGGCAACGAGCCCGGCGCCGCTTAGTCCCCTCGCATGAGGCGAACGGGGGTGCCGTCCGTCGCGGTGCTGCTGGCCGTCGTCGCGGGCGGCTGTGCCCACGCGCCGTCGCCGCCGCCGGCCTGCGTCGCGCCACCGACCGCGCCGCCGATCTACGTCGCGCCGGCGGCGCAGTCGCTGGCCTGCGAGCGCGACGCGCGCCCGCTCCTCTCCGTCGACCGCCGGGAGGCGTGGGAGTGGCTGAAGGCCTGCGTGCGCGCCGGCCGCTTCATCGAGCTCCGCAGCCTCCTCGACGGGGAGTGGGACGCGCTCCTCCGCCATCAGCCCGACGCCCCGTCGCTGCTCCTGCGCATCGTCGCCGAGCGCGGCGGCGACGTCGACCGCGACCTCGCGCTCCTGCGCGAGCGCCGCATCCCGCTGTTCACCCTCGCGCAGGCGCTCGCCGATCCCGACCTCTACCGCGGCCGGCTGGTGGTCGCGCGCGCCCGCGTCGCCTCGCGCTCGCCGCGCCGGATCGTCCTCGAGCCCACCGTCGTCGTCGCGGCGCGCGCGGTCACCTTCGACGTCGAGTCGGGGACGCGCCTCGTCGCGCACACCACGACGCCCGACCCCTTCCTCGCCCCCGACGACGTCATCGTCCTGCTCGCCCGCTTCGAGGCGCTCGCCCCCGACGGCGACGACGGCGGCGCGACGGCGCAGCTCACGCTCGTCGACTGGCAGCGCCCGCGTCAGTCATCGCCGTAGGGCGAGGCGATCGGTAGCGCGCGGTAGACGATCGCGCCCTCGACGGTCAGCTCCCACAGGGAGGTCGACGCCGGATCGCTCTCCTCGACGACGCCCGTCGAGCCCCAGGCCGTCAGCGTGTTCCCCGACGGCAGCCGCGTCGCCGAGCCGCAGCAGACGCTGAACAGCTCCGGCGTGTGGCGGTGCTCCCACACCTGGGTCGCGGTGCGGCTCGCCTCGTCGAGGCGGTACTCGACGACGCGCGAGCGCGGCGGCGTGTGCAGGTTGCCGTTGTCGAGCACGAGGAGGTTGCCGTTCGGCAGCCGCCGCGGGAAGTGCTGGTGCGAGAAGCCGTTCAGCGGGTCGTCGACGAAGGTGAAGTCGCTGCGCGTCCCGCCGAGCCGCCACAGGATGGCGCCGCTCCGCCGGTCCAGCTTGTAGACCGTGTCGGTGTGGCGCAGCGACACGAGCAGATTCCCGTCAAGCAGGATCTCGATGCAGTTGGCGTGCTGCGTGTCGACCGGCGAGCGGACGAAGCTCACGTTGGCGGTCGTCTCGTCGAGCCCGATCCGATCGCCGAGCGCGAACCGCGACACCAGCGCCCCCGCGCCGTCCATCTCGACGACGGTGTTCTCGATGATCGATCCGCCGTCGACGGCCCGCACGTTCGACCCGAGGAGGAGGGCGTGGTGATCGGCGAGCGGCTGGAGCTCGTGGTCGTCGGCGCCGTCGGTCGACAGCGGGTCGGTCCAGGTGCGCACGCTGCTCCCGGCCGGCGTCACCTCGCGAAAGGCGCGGCGATCGTCGTCGTAGAAGATGAAATTCCCGTCGGAGGTCTGGCGGAAATCGCCGAGCGCCGTCGTCTGGCGGTACCACCACAGCCGGCCGGCGTGATCGATGACGGCGAAGACGCCGCTGTTCAGCCGTACCGCGCTCACGAGGAGATAGCCGCCGGCGGGCGAGCTGCCGCTCACCGTCGTGAAGCTCGGCACCTCCGCCGGGAGCGCGTCGCAGCGCACGAGGAGATCCTCCCCGAGCGCGATCGTGCCGTCGGCGGCCGTCACCTCGACGCGCGCGTGGTTGATCGCGCCCGGCGTCAGCCCGAAGAGCGGCACCACCCGCTCGCCGTCGCCGTCGACGGCATAGGCGGGGGTCGCGAGCCCCAGCTCGGCGTCGGGGCCGTAGAGGACGCGGACGCGGGCGGCGCGGCGGTACGCGGCGGTGACCTGCCCCGCGACGACGTTGTCGGCGAAGCACTCGGCGCGCGCGCTCACCGACGGTGCGGCGGGCGGCGACAGGCCCAGCGTGTCGCCAGGGTCGGCTGGGGCGGACGTGCATCCGGCGGCCAACGTGAGAGAGAGCGTCACGAGTCGTCGCATGTCGTCCTTCGCGTCCCGGTCAGCGTCGATTGCGCGCGCGCGCGTTGCGCTTGGCGAAGTAGGCGCGGCGGGCGGCGTCGCTGCGCGGCTTCTTGCGCCCGCTCGCGGCGGCGGCGGCGACCGCGTCGTGCACCGCGAGGTCGCCCAGGCTGGTGGTGCGCGCCTCGCGCCCCTCGTCGGTGAGGACGGCGCGCTGGAAGCTGATCCACTCGCCGTCGCGCTCGAACTCCGCCTCCTCGATGGCCACCAGCCCCGCGCGCACCAGCGCGCCGAGGAGGTGCTCGAAGGATTTTCGGTCTAGCGTCTTTTCGTCGAAGTGCTCGCGGTGGAGGCGGCCGGTGGCCATCCCCCCGTCGCTGCGCGCGAGCGCCTTCAGGATGGTAGAGAGCGCGGTCTGCTCGCGCGCGCTCGGCTCGCGGAAGCGGCGCGCGACGCAGGCGTCGGGGGCGCAGGCGTCGCACTGGCCGCAGGGCGCGCCGTCGTCCTCCTGATCGCCGAAGTGGCGCACCAGCGTGCGCATGCGGCAGCCGTGGCTTTGCGCGAAGCGGCCCATCTCGCCCAGCTCGGCCTCCTTGTGCCGTCGCTGCGCGCGGTAGGGCGCCTCCCACGACGGCTCCCCGCGGCGCACGCTGTCGCCGTCGGCGCCTTCGACGATCGCGCCGCGGTGGATCCACAGCTTCACGAGCGCGCGCGCGAAGTCCTCCTCGGCGATGCGCGCGCGGCGGCGCACGGTGTCCTTGGGCTCGGCCTCGTCGCGCAGCGCCTTGTACACCTTGGCCAGCACCGACGGGTCGGGGTAGCCCTTCTCGAGGAAGAACTCGTGCGTCTTGCGGTCGACGAAGGAGTGCATGAGCACCGCGCGCGAGGGCTTGCCGTCGCGGCCGGCGCGGCCGATCTCCTGATAGTAGCTCTCGATGCTCGACGGGAGCGCGAGGTGGACGACGGTGCGGACGTCGGGCTTGTCGACGCCCATGCCGAAGGCGATGGTGGCGACGATCACGTCGAGCTCGCCGCCGAGGAAGGCGGCCTGCACGCGGTCGCGCACGGCGGCGTCGAGGCCCGCGTGATAGACCGCCGCCTTCAGCGCGCCGCGCCCCGTCGAGAGGGCGCGCGCGGTCTCCTCGGCCGCCTTGCGCGTCGGCGCGTAGACGATCGCCGGGCGGCGCGCCCCGTCGCTGAGCAGCGCGCGCACCGCGTCCTGGCGCGCGCTCGGCGTGACCTCGATGAGCTCGATGCCGAGGTTGTGGCGACGGAAGCCGTGGATGAAGCGCGCCGCGTTCGGCAGCCCGAGCTGCGTCGCGATGTCCTCCTGCACGACCGGCGTCGCCGTCGCCGTGAGCGCGATGATCGGCGCCGGGCGGAGCAGCGGCAGTCGTTCTCCCAGCATTCGATAGTCGGGGCGGAAGTCGTGCCCCCAGGCCGAGATGCAGTGCGCCTCGTCGACGGCGACGAGGGTCGGCTTGCGCCGCTCGAGCATCGACTGGAACCCGGCGAGGCGCAGCCGCTCGGGGGCGACGAACAGAAAATCCAAGCGCCCCGCCAGATAGTCGGCCGCGGCCTGGCGCGAGGCGGCGCGGTCGCGCCCCGAGTGGATGCGATCGGCGGCGATGCCGCGCGCGCGGAGCTTCTCGACCTGATCCTCGATGAGGGCGATGAGCGGGCTGATGACCAGCGTCGTCCCACCGCGCGCCAGCCCGGGGAGCTGATAGCAGAGCGACTTGCCCGCGCCCGTCGGCATGACCAGCAAGACGTCACGCCCGTCGATGGCCGCGCGGCAGACCGCCTCCTGGTGCGGGCGGAAGTCGTCGAAGCCGAACGCCTCGCGCAAGAGCGCCCGCGGCTCCTTCGGCAGCACCCGCCGCGGCGGCGCCTCGGGCGATCCCGTCGGTGGCGGCGGCGCGGCGGGCGGCGGCGACATCCCCTTCACCTTCCCGATCACGTCGATGACGTAGCGCTCGATGCTCGACATGAAGTCGTCGAGCCGCGCCTGCCCGCGGTGGATGCGCGCGAGCTGCGCCTCCCACTCGCCGGTCATCGCCGGGCTCTTCACGTCGGGGTGCACGCACTCGATGAGGCGCATCCCCTTGTCGGTCGCCTGCAGCACCTTGCCGTCGCGCACGATGTACTGGCGCTTGAGCAGCGTCTCGATGATCGCCGCGCGCGTCGCCGGCGTCCCGAGGCCGGTGGCGCGCATCGCGTCGGAGAGCTCTTTATCGTCAAGCAGCTTTCCCGCCGTCTCCATCGCCGTGAGCAGCGTCGCGTCGGTGAAGCGGGGCGGCGGCCGCGTCTTCTTGGCCACCGCGTCGGCCTCGGTCACCGTCGCCTGCACTCCCGGCGCCAGCCCCGACGGCAGCGCGTCGTCGTCCGACGTGGCCGCCTTGCCGGATTTGATATCGAGCACCTTCCAGCCGGCCTCCTCGACGACGGTCCCGCTCGAGTGGAAGCGATCGACCAGCTCGCCGGTCCGCACCGCCGTCACCACGTCGGTCGTCGACCAGACCCAGTCGCCGTGCCACGCGGACAGCAGCCGCCGGCAGATCAGGTCATACAGCCGCGCCTCGTCGCCGCGCAGCCCCTCGGGCGCCCGCGCCGTCGTCGGGATGATGGCGTGGTGGTCGGTCACGCGCGCGTCGTCGACGAACCGCCGCCCGAGCGGCCGCTGCCCGCTGCCCGCCGCCACCAGCCCCGCGTACCGCGGCGCGATCGCCGCCACGATCGCCGGCAGCGTCGTCGCCACCTCCGTCGACAGGTGGCGGCTGTCGGTGCGCGGATAGCTGATGAGCTTTTCGGTCTCGTACAGCGACTGGGCCGCGTCGAGCGTCCGCTGCGCGCTCATCCCATAGAGGCGATTGGCGTGCCGCTGCAGCTCGGTCAAGTCGTAGAGCAGCGGCGGCGGCATGCGGTGGCGCTCGGGCACCACGCTCTCGACGGTGCCGGTCTTGCCCGTCACGCGCGCGACGATCGCCTTGGCCTCGACGCCGTCGCCGGCGAGCCGCCGCGAGTCGCGCGGCTGCTCCACGTCGCGGAACCAGACGCCCGAGTAGGGGCCCGGCCCGGCGAACGACGCCACCACCTCGAAGTAGTCCTCGGGGACGAACGCGCGGATCGCCCGCTCGCGCTCGACCACCATCGCCAGCGTCGGCGTCTGCACCCGCCCGACGCTGATCTCCTCGCCGGTGACCAGCCCGTAGGCGCGCGAGAGGTTCATCCCCACGAGCCAATCGGCGCGGCTGCGCCCCCGCGCAGCGTCGGCGAGGCCGTCGAAGTCGCGCCCCGCGCGCAGCCGCCGGAAGCCGTCGGCGATCGCCTCCGGCGTCAGCGACGAGATCCACAGCCGCTCGACCGGCTTCGTCGAGCCGCACGCCTCGTAGATCGACCGGAAGATGAGCTCGCCCTCGCGCCCCGCGTCGGTCGCCGCGATGACCTTCTCGATCTTCGGCGAGGTCAAAATCGCCCGCACGACGCCGAACTGCGCCTTCGTCCCGTCGAGCACCACCCACGGCCAGCGCGCCGGCAGCATCGGCAGCGTCTCCATCCGCCACCGCTTCCACTCGGCCTCGATCTCGTGCGGCTGCGCGATCCCCACCAGGTGGCCGATGGCCCAGGTGACCACGTAGCCGTTGCCGTGCAGGTACCCGTCGCCGCGCGTGGAGGCGCCGAGGACGCGCGCCAGATCGCGCGCGACCGACGGCTTCTCTGCGACGACGGCGATCCCCACGGCGCGAGCCTAAACCAATGTTCAGTCCGACGCCACTCCGACGAGCGCGCGGACCATGTCGTCGAACCGCTCGAACAGCACCGTCGGCCGGTGCGCGCGCAGGATCTCGGTCGTCGCGTAGCCCCACCCGACGGCGCCGGCGGCGATGCGCTCGCCGAGCGCCGCCTCGAGGTCGCGCACCTCGTCGCCGATGGCGATGGCCTCCTCGGGGGCGACGCGGCTCGCGCGCAGCACCTGGCGGAACTTCCCGCGCTTGCCGAAGAGCCCCGCGCCGCAGGCGTAGTGGCGGATGCGCGCGGCGCTCTCGGCGCCGAGGATGGTGCGCACGTTTCGCTCGGCGTTCGAGCTGACGACGGCGGTGACGACGCCGCCCGCGTCGAGGCGCGCGAGCAGCTCGTGGACGCCGGGGAAGAGCGGGATGAGATGCGCGTCGCGCGCCACCAGCCCACGGAGGTGGCGCGCGATGAAGGGCAGCTTCCACGACGAGACGTCGAGGTGGGCCAGGATCTCGCGGGTGGTCTTGCCGCGCAGCCGCTCGAAGTCGTCGTCGCTGAGCGTTCGGAAGCGATAGCGCCGCGCGACCTCGTTGATGATCCCGCGCAGCCACGCCGCGCTGTCGGCGAGCGTGCCGTCGAAGTCGAAGATCACCAGCCGGTAGGTCATCCCGTCGGCGCGGCCTCTCTCTCGTCAGTACGACAGATAGACGATGTTCGACGTGCGCGCGCTCACGTCAAGGAGCTGCACCTCGCGGTTGAGGCCGCTGCCCGTCGGCAACGTGCAGGTCATGCGCGAGTCGGGGCTGGCGCTGTCGTGGCGCAGCGAGCCGCACAGCGCGCCACCGACGAGGACCACGCCGCCCTCGGGGCCGAAGCCCTGGCCCCACTGCGTCAGCGTCGTCCCCGCGGTGCAGCCGATGGTCGTCATGCCCACGTCCTGGCAGCCGGAGACGCGCGTGATCGTCGGCACGGCGTAGTCGAGCGTGACGCCGCTCGCGAAGGTGGCGGGCTGATTGCCGACGCGCAGCGCGAGCTTCGGCACGCCGCCGCCGGGCGGGAGCGCGCAGCGGACCTGCGTCGACGAGATCCAGGTGGCGTAGTCGCAGGTGCGGCCGTCGACGGTGAAGAGCACCGGATCGTTCGCCGGCGCGAACGACAGCGTGAGGGTGACCAGCGTACCGCCGACGGTGGCGCAGCCCGAGGTGCCGTTGCCGCTGTCGGAGGCGCAGCCGCGGATGGCGATCACCTGCGCGCCCGTCGGGAAGGTGATCGTCGTCGTGCCGCCGCCCTCGGCGCCGTTGTTCACCTTCACGTAGAGCGCGTGCGGACCGTCGGTGCCGCCCTCGGTGACGCAGCGCAGGCCGCCCGAGATCAGCGCCACGCTGCCGCAGCGATGGGCGTGCGGGTTGGAGGGCGGTCCGTAGAAGACGGCGATCTGGCTGGCGTCGATGCCGATGCGGGTCGCGTCGAGGTAGATGGTCTGCGGGTCGTTGCCGCCGAGGGTGAGGCTGCTCGTGCCGCTGCCCGTGGGGGGCGCGCGGACGAGGCCGACGACCGGCGCGGCGTAGGTGAGCGCCGTCGGGAAGCGGCGCGACGCGATCGTCCCCTGCGTGACGACGACGTCGAGGTTGGTGCCGCCGCCCGGCGGGAGCGTGCAGGTCATCGTCGCGTTCTGGGTGACGGGATCGACGGTCCCGCTGAGCGGGCCGCAGGGGATCGCGGCGCTCCCGGAGTAGAGCGTCACCGTCGCGGTCGTGTTGAAGAAGCGCCCCTGCACGGTGAGCGTCTCGCCACCGACGGCGGCGGTCGGCGGCGACGGGACGGCGGTGATGGTGGGGCCGAAGTACGAGACCGTCGCCGCGCTGGGGAGGGAGGCGGTGCCGGCGACGGTGACCACGACCGGCAGGTCAAAGCCACCGCTCTGGCGCGCGGGGAGCGTGCACTGAATGCGGGTCTGCGGCGTCCGGAAGCTGACGTTGGTGCAGGCCACGCCACCGACGGTGACGGAGATGAGCGCGGCGCTGGTGCCGAAGCCGGTTCCGGTGATGGAGAGCGCGTCGCCACCGACGACGCTGCAGCCGACGGCGTTGATGCCCACGTCGTCGACGCAGCCGGAGACCGAGCTCACCGTCGGGGCCGGGTAGGTGAAGGGCGCGGTGTCGGTGAGGATCGACTGATAGAACCCGGCCGACGAGACGGTCACCGTCGCGTAGGGCACGACGGTCCCGCCGACGGTGAGCCGGATGGGCGCGCTGCCGACGCCGGCCGGCGCGACGAAGGCGACGCTGTTCGACGTCACGCTGCTCGGGGTGATGGTGGCGCCGTTCATCGTGATCTGCGCCGCCGCCGACGTCGGGAAGGTGCCGGTGAGCGTGACGGTGAAGCCGCCGAGCGTGGTCGCGCCCGGCGCAGTGACGCCGCGGATGGCGTAGTCGATCGCCGGGCAACCCGACGGCACCGGGTAGGCGGTGCAGTCCGGCCCGACGGTGAAGGGCGCGCTCACCGCCTGCTGCGTGAGATTATTGTCAAAGTAGGCGGCGGCCACGTAGGTGCCCTGCGCGAGCCCGTCGAAGGTGACCGAGCCGGAGGTCGCGGCGCCGGTGTACTTGTAGTCGAGGTAGGTCGTGCTCGGCGCGGTGCTGGCGCGGACGCCGATCCAGTCGCCGGTGCTGCCCTTCATGTTGGCGAAGTTGACGACGACCGAGGAGCCGGCGGCGTAGGTCGAGGACGAGGTCGTCACCGTCGGAGGTGCGCTGGTGGCGACGTCGAAGGCGGCCGACTCGGCGCGCTTCACCATCGTGTCGTTGAAGTAGGCGCGCGCGCGATAGCGCCCGCCCGAGGGCGCCGCCAGCGACACGCTGCCGCTCGCGCCGCCGCCGGTGTAGACCCACGCGACCCACGTACTGTCGGCGCTGCCGTCGAGGGCGAGCGCGATCCAGTCGGTGCTCGAGCCCGACATGCCGGCGTAGGTGACGACGACGCGCTCGCCGGCGGCGTAGGTGCCCTTGTCGGTGGTGACCGACGCGGCGCCGCTCGAGGCGATGGTGAAGGGCGCGGACTCGGCCTGCTTGACCGAGCCGTTGGTGAAGTAGAGCCGCGCGACCCAGGTCCCCGACGGGAGCGCGTCGAAGCGCACGGTGCCGCTGGCGCCGCCGCCGGTGTACTTGTACGTCGACCAGGTGGAGTCGGGCGTGCCGGCGGCGGCGATCCCGATCCAGTCGTTGGCCGCGCCCGAGGCGCCCGTGAAGGAGACGTCGACGGGCGCGCCCGCCGCGTACGACGTCGCGTCGGTGGTGATGGTGGCGCCGCCGCCCATCGTCGCAGCGGTGACCGTGAACGGATCGCTCTCCCCCGAGAGCGTGAAGCCGTCATTCAGGAACGCGCGCGCGACCCAGGTGCCGGCGCCGATCGCCTGAAAGGTGGCCGTCCCCGACGAGGCGCCGCCGGTGTAGGCCCAGGCGCCGTAGGTCGTGAGCGCGCTCCCCGACGGGGCGATGGCGATCCAGTCGCGCGCGTTCCCCGGCAGCGCGCCGTAGGTGACCGTGACCTGCCCGCCCGCGACCACCGCGGAGACCGGCGTCCCCGTCGCTGCGGAGGGACGCGCGAGCACGTTCGTGGCGTTCTCGCCGCCGCAGGCCGCGACGACGCTCATCAACAAGGCAGCCCCCAGGAACCGTGTACCGCTGTTCATCGGAGCCGTGTATCACATGCGCGGTCGCGACGTCTGGAGCCCGATGCCCCCGCGTGGGTGGTGAGTCGAAGCATCACCCGGCGCCGCGCGGCCGCGCCGCTCCTCGGGCGTCGGAGTGGTATCGCGCTTGCTGTTGCCGCTCGCATGCGGTGGCTTCTCGTGGTGCTGCTCGTCGGGTGCAATGGTCCTGAAATCGGCGGCGCGCCCGACGGCGGCGTCGCGCGCGATCTCGCGCCCGCGCCGAGCGATTTTTCGTCTACTGACGATCTCGCGCGCGCCGTCGACCTCCTCGCGCCGTCGACGGACCTCGCGCCCACCGGCGTCTGTCCGGCCCCGGCGCCGGGCGCGGGCGTGTTCGTCGTCTATGGCGAGGCGGTCGCCGCCGGCTGGGAGAGCGACGGCTTCGGCGCCGGCCTCACCGACGAGAGCACGACCGTCTGCTCGGGCGGCCACGCGCTCCGCTACACCGCGCATCAATACGACGGCCTGCAGTTCCTGACGACTGGCCCGGCGGTCACCGCGCGCCACCTGTCGGTGCGCGTGCACCTCGACGTCGCCAGCCAGTGGGCGGTCGCCGCCGTGAAGCCCGGCGAATCGGATCCGCACCAATTCCTCGGCAACCCGGTGGTGATGACCTGGCCCGCGGGCTGGAGGGCCGTCGAGCTCGACATCCCCGCGACGACGCCGCAGACGCGCTGGATCCTCTTCGAGAAGCAGGACGCGGGAAACGCGCAGCTCGTCGTCGACGATCTCCGACTGTTCTGAGGTTCTGGGCTACGATGACGGGATGACGCTTCGGGGGGAGCTCGTCATTGGTGCGTTCGTCGTCGCTGCGCTGACCGCGTGCAAGCCACCGGATGGTGGGGGTGGCGACGGCGGCGCGGGCGGCGACAGCCCGGTCGCGATGCGCGTGGCCTCGCTCGGCAAGGTCGACTACACGACCGACTGGCCGCTGGTGCTCGGGCCGGGCGGACAGGTCGCCTTCGTGCCGAAGGACCTCGGCAACGGCCGGCTGTGGCAGGACGGCCACCGCGTCGACGTCTCGGCAGACATCGGCGCCACCAAAATCTCGGTGGTGGCGTGGATCGCGCCCGACGGACGGAGGGGCGGCTTCGGCATGTTCCCGCTCGGTGCCTCGACGTGGGTGCGCGACGCGCGCGGGGTGAAGGCGTGGTTCCCGCCGCCGCCGCAGGGCCGGATGTGGCCATTCGGCTGGTCGTCGGACGATCGCCTCGTCGCGCAGGTCCGCCAGGGCGGCATCACCGGCACGGGGCAGCTCTCGATCGTCGTGTGGGGATACGACGCCTACGGCGCGTTCACGTCGCTGCCGGAGTCGACTCGTGTCTATCAGGAATACCAGACCACCCACGTGCAGTCGTCGAACTCGCACTTCGACTACGTGCTCGTCGACAGCGACATGACGAGCACGCGCCTCGTCAACAAGGTGGTCTTCGCCGAGAGCTGGCTGGGCGGCACGCCGCCGCCGGCGAGCCAGATCGAGGTGCCGTTCGCCGTCCTCGAGGATCGCTCGGTCGTCGGGGAGACCACCAACGTCGGGATCCAGCGCCAGCGCGGCGCCGAGGTGGAGCTGTTGGTGGCGGCGCCCGCGGGCCTGCGCGCGGTGAGCCCGCGCGGCGACGTGGTGTGGAGCGACCCGCTGATGCAGCTCCACCTCCGTCGCGCCGACGGCTCGCGCGCGAGCCTGCCGGTGGGTGCGGGCGCGGCCATGTTCGTCGACGACGACGGGCGCGTGCTCCTCCTCGGCTACGAACAGACCCTCTGGCTCTACACGCCGACGTCGCTGCCGAATCCGCTCGGCGAGACGCGGCTCACCTTCTCGGCGGTGCAGGGCACGGGCCTCGTCACCGAGCCGCTCGACCCGACGTCGCTGACGGGCTTTTTCGTCAACAGCCAGCTCTCGGTGGCGGTCACCGACGCGCGGCAGGCGCCGGTGCGCGAGCTGCGCATGCAGGGCGCGCTGCCGAAGGCGCCTGCCGTCGGCGACACCTACAGCGCGGGTGGCCCGCTCGTCGTCGCCTACGGCGACGGGACCCACACGCTGCTCGCCAGCGCGGGCAGCCTTCAGGTCACGGCCGTCGGCCCGCACACGCTGTCGCTGACCGCCACCGGGCTCACCTTCTCCGACGGCACCGTCGGCTTCACGCTCGACGGCCCGATCGAGATCCGCTCGTTCAACGATACGTGAGCGTCCGCGTCACGAGCGGTCACGACACGAAGAACTCCATTGCCACGTCGTCGAGGTACTGCCCGGGGCCGATCTTGATGCGGCGCCGCCAGCGCCCCATTTCTGTAAAGCCCATTTTCCGATAGAGCGCCTGCGCCGCGTCGTTCGACGAGCGCACGTGGAGCTCGATCTTCTCGACGGCGGGGGCGGCCTTCGCCCAGTCGATGAGGCTCCCGAGCAGCGCGCGCCCGACGCCCACGCCCTGCCAGCCGGGGTGCGCCACCAGCGTCAAATGGACGACGTGGCGCGTGGCGGCGAGCTGCAGCGGGTCGAGCAGGCCGTGGCCGACGAGCCGCCCCGCGGACTCGGCGACGAGATAGCAGCCGTTGTCGGCGCGCTCGAGGGCCGCGATCTTGTGCGCGAACCGCTCGTCGGTGAGCTCCGCCGGCTGCGACGCGAGGAAGCCGGGCGTCGCGGCGATGTCGCGCTCGGCCTGCGCCAGGAGGGGCGCGTCGTCGACGCGCGCGCGCCGGATCGTGAGCGAGGGGCGGTCCGTGCGGTCCATCCCCGTGTTGTAGCCGATCAGGGCGCCGCTTCGGCGACGAGCGCGCGCCACGAGACCAAGAGGCGCAGGAGCTCGCGTGCGGCCTCGCGCGCGTGCGCCTGTCTCCCCGAGAAGCGCGCGAGGAGCTTCGCCACCGTCGCTGGCTTGCCGCGGCCGAGCGCCGCGAGCATGCGCCCGAGCGCGCGCATGATCGCGGGCGGACCCTCGAGCGTGGTGGTGTGGCCTTTGGCGGCGATCACCCACTCCGTCGGCGCCAGCGCGACCCATTCGATGGCCGCGCGCGCGTCGCGCCGCAGCGCCTGTGCGTCGTCGAGCTCGGGCGCGTCGGCGGGCGGCGGCACCTGGAAGTAGTAGAGGCCGGTGCGCGCCGAGAGGTGCGCCTTGGCGAGCTCTTTCTGGAAATCGGCGACCTGCTCGTCGCGCGCGATGCGGCGCAGCGACGCGGCGATGTTCTTCGCCGTCGGCCGCGCACGCGGAAAGCGGACGAGGTCGTCCCAATAGCCGCGCGCCTTGGCGGCGACGACGTTCCCCTCGAAGGCGATCCCGGCGCCGACGGTGAGCGCGAGCTCGCCCTCGGGATTGTCGGCGACGTGCCACCAGGACATCGGCCAGAACATCATGTCGCCGGGCTTGCCCTCGAGGACCACCGACTCGTCGAGGAGCGCGCGATATTCGGCCTCGTCGGCGATGCGGATCTGCGCGTCCTTGGTCTCGAGCTGGTCTCGAACGAGCTCGACATCCGTACCTATCCGCCGGACGGTACCTCGGAAACGCTTGCCTATGCGATCGGGGCGTGGTTGCGGGGGGCGGCTAGATCGTCGACGGGGCAGCGACGAGACGCGCGGCCTTCCACGCC